>Ga0208014_1000003_pt1 | contig 242918 bp, 212 predicted proteins | sample 25_taG_FD_184099 | JGI IMG/M metagenome (GOLD analysis project Ga0208014, IMG submission 184099) | Marine viral communities from Cariaco Basin, Caribbean Sea - 25_WHOI_OMZ (SPAdes) (version 2) | ecosystem: Environmental > Aquatic > Marine > Oceanic | place: Caribbean Sea: Cariaco Basin...
AGCGATGTAGAAATCGCTTTGCCTAACTTTAAACTTGGAACTTTAAACCTGAAACTCAAATATTGAGCAGTTTTATTTAAAATAACCTAAATATAAAAGGTCGCCTAAATTGTTTTTAGACGACCTCTTGGATTTAGAGGTTTTTTTAATCGGGATCTCTATCATGTTTGTCGTGACCTTCTAGTTTGACAAGTTTATTATAAATACCCAACAACAAAAATGGCGCAGCCCACTGCCCCACAAAAAGTGCGGTATGCTTTTTTTGGAAAAGTTTGAGCGTTAATGATGCCGCCATAGATCCTATTGCGGCATATAAAAATACCTCTGAAGGTAGTTTTGATGTTTCACTTTCAATTAATTTGGCGGTTTTTCCTTCTTTGTGACTTTGATTATCCATGACTTATATTTTTTCTCCAAGTTATCTTTTCGGGAAGGCTTACCTTGGCTGTATCAATTAAAATGTTATTGCAAAAAATAATCATTTTCCAATTATACCAACAGCGTTACCAATTAAAAACCAAACAATTTCCAAGCCTTAATTTATTTCGTCGGTTACTTCTCCACATTTCAACATACTCGCTCCAAAATAAGGATTAAGGATTTCTTTGTGAGTACTCAACCAATATGCCCCCACGTCATTATTGGCCATTGGACAATAATCAACATAAACTTTTTGGTTGATGCCAAAGGATTTTAAGGCATTTATTAAATGTCCCGAAAGATGGACAAAATGTTCCCTTTGTGTTTGGATGTCCGATGTTTTCGAAATAGAAGTAACAGCTTTTTTCAATTCGTTTTCCAAATGCATCCATCGGTTATGGGGAGCTTCGTCCTTCAAAAGTTTCATATCTACATTCTGAAGACTTTTAAGCAGAGCACTTGCGGCGTTTTTTGCAATTTCGGAATTGTCATTGATCAATCCTTCTTCTATAGTGATATAATCACCAAATACTGCTTTTAATTGGCTCTGGAATTTTACAGGTACTTGCAGTCGTTCCACCTCTGCTAAATGATTTACGGGATCCATATCGGAATGGGCTTGAATACTTTTTTCTCCTTCGGTGTTCATCATGCTTTTTTTTCCCTGCAATTGTGCGGCGGCATCTACTGTAAAGGTGCCATTAATTACCACTTCCTCACCATTTTCCAGGCCTTGGGTGATCAAGTACGTATCCCCGTTTTTGGCACCCAAACTAACTTCCCGCATTTCAAAAATGGGCTCATTCGGACTGGTTTTTACATAAACCAAAGATCTGGTTCCGGTCCAAAGAACTGCAGAAGCTGGGACTATCACAGCTGTTGTGTTCTCTGGACCTTCTGCCAAATGTACTTTGGAAGTCACGAACATCCCTGGTTTAAAAAGCCCCTCTTTATTGTCTAAAGAGGCTCTCACCGAAACAGTTCTGGACTGGGTATTTAAGCTGGGGTCAATAAACGAAACAGTGGCATCAAATTCTTTATTGGGATAGGCATTGGTTGTTACGGTTATTTTCTGCCCCTCCTTTACTTGTGAAATCTGGTTTTCGTATGCGTCAAACATAGCCCATACCGTTCCGAGATTGCTCACCTTTACAATGGGTTGTCCTTGCTTTACAAAGTCGCCTTCCTCGGCAAGTTTTTCAGTAACCGTTCCAGAAACGGTGGCGTAAATCGGAAAATTATCGCGTACTTTTCCAGAGGTTTCAATTTGATTGATTTGGATGTCGGAAAGTTTCCAAAGTTTTAGTTTGTTCCGAACGGCTTTATATAATGCAGGTTGCGATTCTTTTAAGGAGGAAGCGGTTAAAAGTTCCTGTTGAGCTGCCACTAGAGCTGGTGCGTAAATAGTGGCCAATAATTGACCTTTTCGAACTTCTTCGCCAGTAAAATTGACATTCAACTTTTCTATGCGCCCTTCAAAATAACTAGCCTGCACGGCATTGGCTTCTTCATTGGGAACTATTTTTCCCGAGAGTGAAAGCGTATTTTCTTTGGAACCTGCAGGGCTGCCAACAACCATGGTTTGGATATTTGCCAGGGCCATTGCATTGTTCGTCATCCGGATCTCGTTCAAGGCAAGGCCTTCACCTCCCGATTCTGCAGGGATTAAGTCCATTCCGCAAATTGGGCAATCTCCCGGTTCTGGCTGCATAATCTGTGGATGCATAGAACAAGTCCACATTTGAGGTTTTGTTTCTGAACTTTCCGAAATATCGGGAGTGTTCGTGCTTAAAGATCCTTCATTCGAAGTTCCAAAAATCACATAGCCCAAAACGAGTCCAACGACTAATATTGCGATGTAGATGATGTATTTTTTCATGATTATATATTTTTTATTTTAAACCTACAAGGAGGCCTTCGGCGGCACACTTCTACAAGCTCAGCACAACGCCTTGCAGGTTTGACAATGCCCTTTTTTGCGCTAGGGATTAAAGCGGCATCCTTTTTTTGTTCTTTTTCTGAACAAAAAAAGATATAGCTGAAAGCCCGCTCGAGCGCCCAAATCATTTAAATTATTAGTTCAATTATTATTCTCCAATCGTTTAATCATTGCCTTCATTTCGGCAATTTCCTTAACCTGTGCTTCAATAATCCCATCCGCCAACTTTCTCACTTCAGGATCTTTTATATCCGCTCGCTTACTGGTGAGAATGGCGATGGAGTGATGGGGAATCATGGCTTTCATATAAAGAACGTCTCCAATTATTGGGGCTTGTGCTCTTACCAATCCAAGTGCACCGACAAAAAGGATGGCACTTCCCAAGAGAATCGCGATGTTCTTTTTCTTATTCTGATACATTTTACGCATAAAGAACCACATAATTACTGCCATACATGATATGCCCAAACAGGTCATATAAAATCGGGTTAGGCTGAAATAAACGTGATCCAGCTCATAGGTGTTCAAATACATTGTGATGTACATGGCGAAAAAGGATGCCGCGAGCATTAAAATGAACTTGGTGTAAACTGGATTTTTTGAGTGTTGGTTTGAAGTCTTCATATTTCTGGAATTTAGATTTATAACTAAAATTTTTTTTGGGACGTAAGACAGCAAGACATAGGACATAAGATTTTTGGATTTCCTTTTACTCTTGCGTCTTACGTCCATAAGTCCTACAACATTTAATTTATCTCCTTCTGTACCTTGCCGCAGTTCAACATTTTTCTGCCGTAATATGGATTCTCTACGTCCTTACTCATACTTAACCAAACGCTTCCGCCGTCATACATTGGGCAGTATTGCTTGTATAAGATAGTATCTGTTCCTGTGAGCGCAACCATATCCGTAATATTCTTACTCAACATTTTAAATTGTTCGCGTTGATGAACTATTTCGCTTTTGCCAATATGTTCTGCGTGATCCGTGGCATCTTTAATGATATCCTTTAGCTCCTTTTGCTGAGTAGGAGTATAACTGCTCACATTAAAATTCTTTAAAGTGCTTTCAAGTTTCTTAGCCGCTCTTGTCGCAGCTTTTTCGTCAGTTGCAACTAACGCATCTTTAAGGGTCATATAATCTGCTACCACTTGTTTGGCATTCGATTGCTGAGCTTCAGCAATCATTGTTCTTTGGCTTACATTTTCCTTATTTTCCTCGTTGAAATCTGTAAAGGACATTACTGTTAGGCTTACGAAAGCTATTGCCATAATGGCTGTTGTTACTCTTACTTTCTTCATTTTGATTTTGAATTTATAAATTTTGATGGTATACTGAATAGCAAGCTGTCACTTAATAAAAAGATTCTAAACAGCCATTTTGCGAGTCCCAATGTTTCCCTCCAACATTGTTAAAATACATCCGCGAACAAGGTTCAAGCCTTTGGATCCAAATTTGTTCATTTCCTATTATTTGCTATATAATAATCAATAATACTCGTTTGCTCGAAATAGGCGCCAATCGCCTCAATTTTATTTAATTGAAACTGCAACTGCAATTCCTGCACATCCAAAACCTCCCTAAAATCAATGGTTCCGGTTTCATAATTTTTCAATAGGATTTCGTTGGCGTCCTTTGCCTGTTTTAGATTTTTTTCTAGAGTCTGCACCTTGATCCGTGCCGCGCTTCTGCTTCTAACCGCAGCTTCTAATTGGGCAATCAAAGAATTTCGCAAAGCTTGTTTTTGAATATCCAATTCCTCATATTTCAGCTTGTTCTGTCGTGCTACGGACTTGTGTTTTTTATTAAAGATCGGAATAGAAAGTGTTGCCATTGGCATTATCATATTGGGTGCTTCATTATAAAGCATATATTCCATCCCTATTCCAAAACCTGGAGCACTCTCCTTTTTGTTGAGCGCATCGGCCTGAGAAACTATCTTTGTCAATTCGTCGAACTTTGTCAATTCGGGGTGCATACTAAGATTGGCATAATCGATATCCCCATCCTTTTCTGGCAGTGTAAGGCTATCACGAATTGGGATTTCTTCGATTTCTTCACGGTTCATTATCTTATTAAAGGCCGTCAATTCGGAAGCGTAATCTTGCTCCAAAACCAATTTTCTATCAAGGAGATCGTTTTGTCGCATCTGCAATCGCAATACCGAAACGGCGGAAGCTTGGCCAACTTCCACCGAAGTCAATGCCATTTGCTCATACACCTTTAAGAGTTGGATATTGGAATCCAATACTTCTTGTTTTTTAGCTATTGCGTATAAACGATAATAGGATTGTGACAAAACCATAGCGATTTTCCTTTTTGCGATTTCGATTTCCACAAAATCCGCATCAGCCATTGCCGAAGCGTACTTTTCCCTGGCAGAAATAGTTCCAAACCAAGGCAACATCTGCATTACTGAAAATTCGCCTTGTTGCATCATTGGCATCTCCTCTCCCACCGCATACCCTGCCGAAAATTCGGTATTTGGCAGAGTATTGACCTCCGAAATTTTTTCAGTAGCAATTTCATGCTCCTTTTCCACTGCCTGAATATTGGGATTATTCTTTATGGCTTCCTCAATATAAAACTGCAATTCTTGGCTGTTGGAAGACCCACCAAAGAATAACAGCAAAACAAGAAATATTCCCCCAACCTGAAACTGTGGTTGGAATGAGCGAAGTGTCTTATTTAAAATTAAATCCTTCATTTCTCTATTACTTTTAGGGTTTTTAAATGTCTTTTTAATTTTGCTTCCTGTCTCCAACTGAACAATACCGGAACTACAAAGAGAGTGATCAATGCAATCAACATTCCGCCAAAACTAGGAATGGCCATCGGAATCATTATATCGCTTCCTCTTCCTGTGGAAGTTAGAATTGGCAATAGCGCCAGAATTGTAGTGGCCGTGGTCATCAAACACGGACGAATTCTCTTCATTCCTGCTTCAACTATGGAACTACGGATTTCCGTTACATTTTCGGGATCGTTCTTTTCAAAGGTTTGGGTGAGATAGGTAGCCATTACCACCCCATCATCTGTAGCAATTCCAAAGAGGGCGATAAACCCAACCCAAACAGCCACGCTCAGATTAATAGTGTGCATTTGGAACATTTCGCGTAAATTTTCTCCAAAGAAATTAAAGTTCAAAAACCAACCTTGGCCGTAACACCACACCATCAAAAAGCCGCCAGCAAAGGCTACAGCTATTCCTGAAAAAACCATAAGTGACGTGGCTACAGAACGAAATTGGAAATAAAGTATCAAAAATATTATCCCTAATGCCAATGGAACAATTACCGAAAGTGTCTTTTCGGCCCGCAATTGATTTTCGTAAGTTCCCGTGAACTGATAACTTATTCCCTTTGGGACCGTGAGGGTCCCATTGGTTATTTTTTCCTTGATCAAGGCCTGGGCGTTTTCTACAACATTTACCTCGGCATAGCCGTCGAGTTTATCGAAAAGCACGTGCCCCAGTAAAAAAGTATCCTCGCTGTTGATCATTTGCGGTCCTTGTTCGTATCGGATTTCCACGAGTTCACCCAAGGGCACGGGAGTACCTTTTTCCACGGGCACATAGATGTTTTTCAAATCCTGAGGGTCCGCCCGAAGTTCGCGAGGATAACGTACGCGGACATCATATCGTTCCCGGCCTTCCACAGTTTGCGTTAGAGGCATTCCACCAACTGCCACTTGCAGGATTTCCTGGACATCTTCAATGGTAACTCCATATCGGGCAAGTCGATCTCTGTTAATGTCAATAAGCAAATACGGTTTCCCGACAATACGATCTGCAAAAACTGCTTCTACCTTAACACCTTCGGCATGTTTTAGGATTTCTTCGAGCTCAATTCCAAATGCTTCAATCTGGTTTAGATCTTGTCCCTTAACCTTGATTCCCATCGGGGCGCGCATTCCGGTTTGCAACATTACCAATCTAGTTTCAATAGGCTGTAGTTTTGGTGCCGAAGTGACCCCAGGAAGTTTGGTGACACGCACGATTTCATTCCAAATATCATCCGGGGATTTTATTTCCGGTCTCCAGTTTCTATAAAATTCGCCATTATTATCGGGGATGAGATCCTTTACTGTCACATTGAGTGCAGTCGAAATGTAGCCTGCTTCACGAGCGTTCTCAAGTGCATTTTGACTCCCCTTCGCCGAACCGCCCGAATCGACATTGTTATTCGGATTTTCAACTAAGCTTCCATCCTTCAATATAAAAAATCCCTTGTCATTCACCTTAAATCGCTGGCGTTTTCCATCGTCATTCAAAGCGTATTCGGGATTATATAATATGATATTTTCGTACATCGACAATGGTGCCGGATCCAAAGCCGATTCGGTTCGCCCTGCTTTTCCGACCACTGTTTTAATTTCAGGAATGCCCGCAACAGCCATATCCAATTGTTGCAAAATGCGCTTATTCTCATCTACACCCGAATGCGGCATGGATGTAGGCATTAATAAAAAGGAACCTTCATTAAGGGAAGGCATAAATTCCTTTCCAGTGTTCTGCCAAATCAAAATCCCAAAAACAACGATAAATGTGGGCACGGAAAGGAACAAAATTTTATTCCGAAGCGCCCACCGGAGGATCCGGGTGTAGTAAACTTGGAACAACCAAAAAGTACCCAACAAACCAAAACAGATAAGGCCGACAAATAAGAGGTTCCAAAAAATACTTTTATCCACGCCAAGTGGACGCCAAAATTCTGCCAATAGGAATACTACTGCCAAGGCAGAAATAAAGATATTTATGCTATTGGCGCGTTTGTCTGACAATGTTATTTTATTGGAAATTTTGGCTGTTACTTTCTCATCCTTTAATAGTCCCGTGATACCATAAGCAATCAAAATCAGCCCCAGCCAATACCCGAAACCTATCGCAACCACTCCGATAACAACCAAGATTCCATTTAGAAAGTTGCCAGTAGCTTTTTTAATTCCTTTTCTTTTAAACAGATAAGCAGCAAACGGAGGAATTAGAAATAAGGCTACCAATAACGATGAGGCAATGGCCATTGTTTTTGTAAAAGCCAGAGGACGGAAGAGTTTTCCTTCGGCACCGATCATGGTGAACACCGGAATAAAACTGATAATCGTGGTCAACACGGCTGTAATTATTGCGCCGGAAACTTCGGCACTGGCCTCATAAACCACGGAATTGATGGGTTGTCTTATCCCAGTTTTAAGATACCGTTCTTTTTCTTCATCCAGGTGGCGGATTATATTTTCGGTGAGGATGATTCCGATATCAACCATGGTTCCAATGGCAATGGCAATTCCGGATAAGGCAACAATATTTGCCTCCACATTAAAGAATTTCATCGAAATAAATACCATAAGAACAGCCACCGGCAATAGACTGGAAATAAGGATGGAGGCTCTTAAATTAAAGACCATCACAATAATTACAAATATGGTAATCAGGATTTCCAGGCTCAAAGCCTCATCCAGGGTGTTTAGGGTTTCCTGAATAAGTTCGGAACGATCATAAAAAGGTACAATAGTAAGTTGTGAGGTTGATCCATCCGTTAATTCTTTGGAAGGCAACCCGGCACTGAGTTCTCCTATTTTTTCCTTTATATTGTTGATAACTTCCAAAGGATTCGCGCCATACCTGGCGGTTACAACCCCACCCACAACCTCGGCTCCTTCCTTATCCAAAATCCCACGCCGCGGAGCGGGACCCAAGCTTACGTTTGCAATATCCTTGATCCGAATAGATATATAATTTTCTGAAGTAACTACCGCATCTTCAATATCCGCAACGGATTTTATATACCCCAGACCTCTGACCAAATATTCCGCTTGGTTGATTTCCATGGTTTGTGCACCAATATCCTTATTACTTTGTTTGACTGCTTTTACAATTTCCGCTAGGCTAATATTGTATTGGCGCATCAGTTCGGGCTTAACATCAATTTGGTATTCCTGAACATAGCCCCCGATAGAGGCAACTTCGGATACGCCGCTTGCGGATGAAAGGGCGTATTTAACATAGTAATCCTGAATGCTTCGCAACTCTTGCAAGTCCCATCCGCCCGTTACGTTTCCATCTTTATCGCGACCTTCCAGCGTGTACCAATAAATTTGTCCCAAGCCTGTAGCATCGGGCCCCAGAGACGGGTTTACACCCTCTGGCAGTAAGCCGGCTGGTAAAGAATTCAGCTTTTCCAAAATTCGGCTTCTGCTCCAATAGAATTCTATATCTTCTTCAAAAATGATATAGATGCTTGAAAAGCCAAACATGGAGGAACTACGGATAGTCTTGACGCCTGGAATGCCTAATAGGGTTGTAGTGAGAGGATAGCTAATTTGATCTTCTATATCCTGTGGGGAACGACCTTCCCATTGCGTATAAACAATTTGCTGATTTTCACCTATATCCGGAATGGCGTCAACGGCGACAGGATTTCTTGGAATCGCATTTACCAAGGGAACATTATCCCAGTTAAAAGGTGCGTTTATCACACCCATACCTATAAAAAGCGCCAGCAACAGAACCGCTACCAGCTTATTTTCTATAAGAAATTTTATGCCTTTATTAAGCATTTGTATTGATTGTTAAACAGTTAAACATTGAATAATATTCTGTAAAACAGAAAATTAGACGACACGACAAACCCAAAAATGGCTGAAACCATTGGGTCATTATTCCGGTCCACGAGCTATCGAGGTCGGAAACTGTTTAAAATCAAATGAGATAAGTTTCGTGAAGCTTTTGAATATCCCGTATAAGAATGGGTGGTCTATAATCCCTAAACGGAATTATATTGGTATCCAAATCTTCAAAAAGATTGATATAAGTGTAGAAAAAAGTGGTAACAAAGATTTGTTGCTCGAAATTAAGGTTGTCAAAGGATTTTTTAAGATTATCCTGTCCTTCAACGATTATTTGCTTGTCGGTACAGCAGGAATCTTCGGTGATAATAGTTTTACAATCATCAGTTTTTTGCTCAGCCTCCATTCCGCAGGTACGTGCATTTTGGATCAGAGAGAAATCAACCATGGAATCACCACAATAGTGTACATCCACGGTGAACGACATAGTGGTAAAAAGCACTAAAGTCGCCATGCAGACAGCAGCAATTTTATGGATGATCGAATTCATAGATTGGCAAATTTAAGAAAATTATCTCATTCTCTATTAGTCTAAGAAAAAAGCTTTTACGAAAATTACCACGCTTGCTCTTTTATCATTAGGTAAAACAAATAACATGAAAAAAAGCGAGGTGATTGCCCCGCTTTTTGTAAAGTCAATGTGAATTAGGAATTAGCTTCTACGTTTAAACTCTCCTCTATCATAAAACTTCTCATTCTCGGCATAGCCACCTTCGGGATAATAGTCTTCTTCCCTATTGTAACTTCCAAGGACGTGAGTTTCATATTCACGGTCTATTGGTCTATTTTTTCTCATTCGTTTTGTTTCTGCAAAGGTTTGATGATTAACCTTATCGGTAAGAACTTCTTTGGCATCCTCGTCCAAGGTTACCAAACCAATGGGAATGATCAAATGGTTTTCACCCTCCTCATTCAAAAATTCGTGCACACCATCATTTTCGGATGCGCTGCTATATGGCTGATGATTAACTGCTATAATGGATTCATCCACCTCAACATCAAGATAGACCACTCGTTCAGTGGTTTTGTTTACCAACAAATTGTCAACTTTGCCCACGGTTCGCCCATCTATGTCAGTTACCTTCCAGCCCCTTACATCGGGATAGCCATCTTCAATAGTGTAATCGGAAAGTTCGTCAAGATAGTATAATGTTTTATTGTGCTTGTCCATGATTGTTTTGAATTGAAGTTAGTAAATTGGATGCTTTATCAAAAAATCCTTTTATAGCATCCTTTTGATCAAGAGTAGCTTTTTTTGCATCAATATTTGATACTGCACTTTCTACTTCTTTGTACTGCGACTCTAAATCCGGAAATTTTTCCGTCTGAATGGTTTTTAACGCATTTGTAATCTTTTGAGCCGCATCCTTGATCATATTCGCGTGCTTCAAAGATTCAGGGTTATTGGTTATTTCGGTGGCCTTTTTATCAGCTTCCGATAAATCGGCATTTATATCCACACCTAGATTATTAGCGGTAGCTTTAGTGGCTGCAATAAGTTTGGTGAGCGCATTACTGGAATATTCGTGGCTCATATCCATATTACTCTGATCGGAAATATACATGTTATACTCATCTATTTCCGAAGTTCTAGTGTCTGCGCTCGTGTTATCTACCGTATCAGGAACAACCACCTGTTCGGTTTCATCCACGACCACCATGTCGTCAAAATCGTCATCCTTGTCGTTAAATACCAATAAATATACCAAGAGCGCTACCACGAGGGCTCCTACTATCCACGGCCAGATGGGCGCTTTCTTTTTAATTTTAATTTCTGCCATATTGAATGTCTTTAAGGTTAATTAATTATTTTTTGATTTTGACTAAATTAAGTATTTGAATGATTGTTAAAACTTGGAGCATAAGAAACTTGTGTTAAATGAGGCATAAGAAAATCACAACTAGAGGTTTTTGTGGGCTTATCTCAAAATGACATTGTAAATGCAATACGCTTTTCCGTTCAAACCCCGAGCAATTCCAATTCGATACTATTTAGTGAAGTTTGCCCTTTTATAAAGCTCTCAACATCGTAAAATTCCGACTTTGGATGAGTTTCGAGCCTGTTGTTCCAAGCCTGTCGGTTTGTATTCAAATAATTTTTGTCGTCCTCTATGTATATTTTTTAGGATGTTCAGATATGTCCTAACTAAATCGTTAAATTAATAAATACTTTTAATTATTGATAAGGAAACATCTATGATTTTCTTATTTTTAAACAGAAAATTTAATGAAAATAAGACCCTATAATAAGCCTCGAGTTAGATGCTAGACTAAAGACAAAAAACTAGAGACCAAGTCAATTTTAAAACTCATCTAAATCCTGTCTTTAGAACCAGGGGTAGATTCAAAACTTTTTAGAAACAGCCAATTTTTAATCTTAAATAAATTTTTAAAGAATAAACTACAGCGCTATGAAAAAATATCTTTCACTACTTATAATTCTATCCAACGTGTTCTATTCTTGTAAATCCAAAGAGAAAAAGAATTCTGAAGAAATGGCGACCAATCAAACGGTCCAACAGGCAGACACGGTCCAGACAGCATTGGGACCTTTGGTATTGCCCAAACCCTACGCAACAAAATCGGTTGTCAACCAAAACACTATGAAGGAGTGGCCAGAAGGTTTGATGCCCACCGTCCCAGATGGTTTTGTGGTCACAAAGTTTGCGGAGGACTTTGAAAATCCGCGTTGGACTTATATCGCTCCCCACGGGGATATTTTTGTCTGTGAGTCTGGCACCCGCGGAAGTGCAAACCGAATTACTTTACTGCGTGACAAAAACGGCGATGGCAAAGTAGAAATGCGGGAAACCTTTTTGGATAATTTGCATCAACCCTTTGGCATGTTGATTATAGGAAATAACTTTTATGTGGCGAATACGGATGGCCTATATAAATATCCGTATAAAGAGGGACAAACGACATTAAAAAACATAAAAGGAACTAAAATTTTGGAACTTCCCACAGGTGGATATAACAATCATTGGACCCGAAATATAGTTACCAATCAAGCGAAGGATAAAATATATATTTCCGTTGGCTCCTCAAGTAATATTGCCGAACACGGAATGGATGAAGAAGTAAGACGCGCTAATATTTTGGTAGTGGATCTGGATGGCAAAAACGAACAAATATATGCCAGCGGGTTGCGAAATCCTGTGGGAATGGATTGGAATCCTATTACAGGAGAACTTTGGACGGCAGTAAATGAGCGGGATGAACTTGGGGACAATTTAGTGCCCGATTATGTTACCAGTGTAAAGGAAGGCGCATTTTACGGTTGGCCGTATAGTTATTATGGACAACTGAAAGATCCCCGAATGGATGGCAAAGGTGCAGAATTAGTAGCAAAAGCCACGGTTCCTGATGTTTCGGTAGGACCGCATACAGCCTCTTTGGGGCTCACATTTTATGATGGAGAAACGTTTCCGGAAAGGTATAAAAACGGAATTTTCGTAGGACAGCATGGCTCTTGGAATCGGTCCACTCTGTCTGGTTATCGCGTAGTGTTTATTCCTTTTGAAAATGGAAAGCCAAAAGCTGCGCCCGAAGATTTTCTAACAGGATTTATAGCTAATATCAATAAAAGCGATGTTTACGGACGGCCCGTTTGTGTTGCCGTAACACCCAAAGGTGATCTACTTGTAAATGACGATGCAGGGAATGTTATCTGGAAAGTAAGCTATCAACCCCAGTGAACTACCAACTTATAATCAGGAAAATCCTCTTTGAGACAATTTTAATCCGCACACTCGCTACCTTAGAATGAAGACTGCCGCTTCGTGTTTTTTCCTCGTTTTATTTATCACCATTTTTTTCAATAATCTACATGCCCAAAAATTGCAGGGTACCATATTAACACAAAATGGCGCACCTATAGCAGGAGTATCCGTTGTTTACAATTCAAGAGTAATTTCTAAAACCAATTCACTGGGAATTTTTTTTCTTCCCGAAAAATATAGCATTCCCATTAATTTAAGCCTTGAGCATCCCGATTATTATTTAGACCGGGTAAAAATGGAAAAAAACTTTGCTGTTTTTCATTTGTCGTTATTCCCACGGACGGAAAATCTGGATGAAATAAAGCTTTCTTCCTATAAAAATGATACAATTGCTAGTTCCGAACCTAACCTCATTCTTCCCTTCGAAAAAATTACGTCAGAAAAGTTTGATGCCTACAGCCCTATCGATCTAATAACCGCCATTAATGAACCGCCCGGAGTTTTTATACAAAGCGGAGCCTTAAACACCAATAGGATTACTATACGGGGCATCGGCTCCCGCACCCCATACGGAACTGATAAAATCCGTGCCTATTTTGACGGAATTCCAATAACAAACGGCGGTGGAGAAACCGCAATCGATATGTTCGATCCCGAAGAAATGGAGTCGGTAGAAATCATCAAAGGACCAAAGGCTACCCAATTTGGAACTAACTTAGGTGGAACCTTACTGCTTAATTCAAAACACGCAAAACCCGGAGAAACGATTTTAAGGAATAGCCTGACATTGGGCTCCTACGGATTATTCAAAAATTTTCTTTCTGCGGGAACTTCTTCAAAAAAGTTTTCCATTAATATCAATTACGATTATTTAACTACGAACGGCTTTCGGGAAAACGACAATTATGACCGAAAGAGCTTTCTCCTCACCTCAAAATATCAAATCAATCACGGAAACGAACTAGCTCTTTTATTTCACTATGTGGACTATTTCGCACAAATTCCCAGTTCTCTTGGGAAAACAGTCTTTGAGGAAAATCCTACTCATGCAGCAACAACTTGGAAGGAAGCGAAAGGCTTTGAAAGAAACAAAAAAACTTTAGCTGGATTGAGTTTTCAACATCAATTTTCACTCGGTTTTAAAAATAACACCAGCATTTTTTACACTTATTTAGACCACTATGAACCACGCCCCTTTGATATTTTGGATGAATTTACCAATGGATATGGCGCCCGGACTGTATTTGATAAAAATTTCCTTTTTCTGAAAAATTCGGCAAACTTTAGTATAGGAGGTGAATTCTATAAAGATGAATATCGTTGGAAAACTATTGAAAACCTTTATAAAGACAACTTTGGCAATGGCAGTTTGGAGGGAAGCCTGCTGAGTGAAAATATGGAAGAAAGGGAAAATCTGAATGTGTTTGGCCTAGTAACGCTTTCCTTTACCAACAAATTTTCCGGACAGTTCGGTTTAAACCTCAACAATACCCGATACAAGTTTAAGGACAGATTCAATATTGTTTCCAATAACAAAAGTGCAGAGCGCAATTTCGACCCAATTATCGCCCCGAATATTAACTTGTTATATAGATTTAGCACAGATTTTAGTGGATACTTTAACTTTAGCGGCGGGTTTAATTATCCCTCCTTGGCAGAAACGTTAACTCCAGAGGGAGTCATTAATCCCGAGCTAAGTCCGGAGAAAGGATTTAATTATGAACTGGGAAGCGAACTTTTCCTTATCAATAAAAAATTTCATTTTAAAGTTGCTGCCTATATTTTGGATGTCGATGACCTTCTTGTGGCTGAGCGTGTAGGGAACGATCAATATGTGGGAAGAAATGCAGGGAAAACAGAGCATAAAGGGATTGAAATTAGTATCTCTTATAAACAATACATCTTTGATAATATCATCATAACACCCTATTTAAATGCAGAATTTACAGGACACAGATTTATCGATTTCCCTGACGGAGATAATAATTATTCAGGTAATAAACTCACAGGAGTTCCTGATAAAAAACTGAATGGGGGAATAGACTTTAGCTTAAAAAACTTCTATTTGAATACCAATTTTATTTATATTGGGAAAATCCCTTTAAACGACAGTAATGAGCTCTATTTAAATGAGTATTTAGTGTGTAATGCAAAGATGGGTTATCGAAATGACATCAGTAAAAACTTCACCCTCTTTCTCAATTTTGGAATAAACAATTTCACGGACGAAAAATATGCCTCTTCTGTTCTAATAAATGCCATCGGATTTGGTCAAGCCGAACCTCGATTTTACTATCCTGGAAGTCCCCGCAATTTTTTTGGGGGTGTAAAATTGGCATATCGTTTATAGATGTAAGATAAAACCTTTGGTTTTTATACATTTGAATAGACGTCAGCATTATTTTAAAGTAAGGAATGCCATTAAAAATATTGGGGTTGCTTATAGACCGTGATTTCAATTATAGTTTTTATGAAATAAAATGAAGTGATCCTCAAATTTAATTTTCCCCTTTTTATCGCGCGGACTTAGAACCTGAAAACTTTAATTTTTATCCGCATCGCGTACTTTTCTACCTAGACTTTGGCTTTTGGTGCGGAGAATCACTTCATTTTGAATCAATTTGGAATTATTGGTATTTACTATTTTTTAAACGGGTATCTTTTTAGCAATTTCACGTCTATCCCAATTTCGATGGTTTTGAATGGCTATCTTAAAGGACTCTGCAGGTTGGTTTATCAATATTGCCTTATCGTCAGAAATTTTTCCAACATAGATTAGTTTTAGAAACTCCTCTCCTTCCCCATCTGCAGCTATGGCTTTACAATGTTTAAAAGCCTCATTTACAAATTTTACAAATTTCGAGTTTTCCATAAGCATGTTAATGGACCCCTTCCCGCCCGGAATATAAACGGCATCAAATAGCACGCTTTCTGTCGTCATTATGGAATGGTCAACCTTGTGTTCCATTTTCTGGTCGCAAGTAATCGTGCCGCCTGTAGGAGATACAATTTGTACCGTTGCGCCCTCTTTCTTTAGTACGGATTTCATTTTCTCTAAATCTTTCATATGGAAACCATCCGCAGCAAGTACTGCTATTTTTCGCGTTGCAATACTATGGAATTTGGTCTCTGCTTGGGAAAGCGCAGGAGATTTCTGTAAATAGTTTTTTATAGGACCGGGTTGATGTTTTTGCACATCAGCATCAGCTCCGATGGATTGGTTTACAGGCTGATTTACATCTGTAGGAATCTGTAATCCCAAACCCTTGGCAACTTTATGGGCAAGGTCATGATCTATCTGGTCCACCACATAAAGCATTCGTTTTTGGATAGCGTCCAATTTGCATTTGCCGAGTTCAAAAATGTAAGCGTCCACAACGTGTTCCTGTTCCCAAGGAGCTAGGCTTCTATAAAACAGTGCAGGTTGGGAAAAATGGTCACTAAAGCTTTGGCTTCGGGTACGAATCTTTCTTGCGTCTATCCTTTCTTCATAACTGCTGAAAGCGCCTTCGGCAATTTTGGACAAATGCGGACATCCACCGCTCATCATATTTGGAAAATAAGCAGTTTGGCCATCGGGAATTTCCATTTGCATCATTCCGTCCCGCTGATTGTTATGACTTTTATTTACGGGCCTATTGATTGGGATTTGATGAAAATTAGGAGTTCCCAAACGCGAAAGTTGAGTGTCCCGATATGAGAATAGGCGTCCCTGCAAAAGAGGATCATTGGTGAAATCAATCCCAGGCACTATATGTCCCGGCAAAAATGCTACTTGCTCCGTCTCGGCAAAGAAGTTATCCGGATTTTTATTCAAGGTCATCTTTCCGATAATTTTTACAGGAACCATTTCTTCAGGGATAAGTTTGGTGGGATCCAATAAATCAAATTCGAACTTGTGCTCATCTTCCTGATTCACTATTTGGATCCCGAATTCCCATTCTGGAAAATGGCCCGTATCAATTGCTTCCCAAAGGTCACGGCGAAGGAAATCTGAATCGGCACCACTAATTTTTACCGCTTCGTCCCAGGTTACGGAGTGAACACCCAGTTTGGGTTTCCAATGAAATCTAACAAAATGGGATTTCCCTTCCTCGTTTATAAACCGAAAGGTATGGATACCAAATCCTTCCATCATTCGGAAGCTCCTTGGAATGGCTCTATCGCTCATTAGCCAAATTTGGTTGTGTAGCGTTTCGGTCGCGTGGGAGACAAAATCATAAAAAGTATCGTGCGCCGAAGCAGCCTGTGGAATTTGATTATGAGGTTCAGGTTTTACGGCGTGAACCAGGTCAGGAAACTTCATAGCGTCCTGTATAAAAAATATCGGCATATTGTTCCCTACAAGGTCCCAGGTACCTTCCTCTGTATAAAATTTGGTCGCAAAACCTCTTACGTCCCGGGGCAAATCCGTAGATCCTTTAGAGCCTGCTACAGTGGAAAATCTTACAAATACTGGTGTTTTTCTGCTGGTATCATTAAAAATACCAGCTTTTGTATATTGGGGAATGGCTTCATAAAGCTCAAAATATCCGTGGGCACCACTCCCCCGCGCGTGGACAACCCGTTCAGGAATACGCTCATGGTCAAAACTGGTAATCTTTTCCCGCAAGAGAAAGTCTTCCAAGAGAGTAGATCCACGTTCCCCAGCTTTTAGGGAATTATTGGTATCATTGATTTTTAAACCCTGATTGGTTTTCATGGTGGTCCCTTCAACTTTCCAAGTATCTTCCTTAAGCTGTTTTGTCTTTTTGGAAAGGTCGTTTTTGTTTTCCTTATCTTTCATAGCTATATTTTTACCTTAAATTTAATCTTTTAATCAAAACCATATAACAACCTCAGAATTTTATGAAAACAATTAACGCTTCCTGTTTCCGGTTTTGAGTTACAAAATGTTTCTTGATATAGATCTTTGATTTAAAAATACATAAAGTGAAGCCGGACCGTTGGTCCACTGAAGGGTTGTAAAAGCATTGTGAATAAGGAAAAGCCTCTAATTCTCTCTACTTATTTAAGCTAAAAAAGAAGTAAATATCTTAGATAATCAGGAAAAAGGAAGAGAGAGGTTTATTTTGAATTGGTTACCTCAATTTAGAAGTGGGAAGTCCTTTTTGGGAGAGGCAATAAAATAAAAAGAAGTCGCCGTAAACCCAGATTGTTCCGTATTATGGGAATTTCAGGGTTTTGAGGCGACTTCTCATTTAAGATGCCACGTATGGTTACTTATCTAGCTTAATCCGGTTCTCTTGGTTAGCCAATTCCCAAGCTGTCAAAAATATCAGTTTTGCTCTTTTGGCAAGCAGGTCATATTCTATTTTATCAGGGGTATCAGTGATTTTATGATAATCTTCGTGAACTCCATTAAAATAAAAAATCACAGGAACATCATTTTTGGCAAAATTATAATGATCGCTTCTGTAGTAAAAACGGTTAGGATCATTAGGATCATCAAATTTGTAATCCAGTTCCAATTGTGTGTATTTGTCATTCACTCTGGTAGAAACATCCTGTAGCTCTTGGCTCAGCATATTACTTCCTATTAGATAAACATAGTTGGGATTTTCCTTCTTGTCTGGATCAATCCTGCCAATCATATCGATATTGAGATCGCAAACGGTATTTTTCAAAGGGAAAGCGGGATGTTCAACATAATATGACGATCCAAACAGCCCCAATTCCTCACCTGTTACGTGCAGAAAGAGAATAGAGCGTTTAGGTCCATTTCCATCTTTGGCAGACAACTGGAAGGCGCGGGCAATTTCCATAACTGCCACCGTTCCGCTTCCATCGTCATCGGCACCATAAAATATATTTCCTTGACTATCCATACCCATATGGTCCAAATGTGCGGAAATGACAATAACCTCCTCTGGTTTTTCGGAACCTTTTATATAGGCAAGCACATTTTCAGAAGGCTGTCCTTTTGTTTGGCTCCGAAAATAGCTGGCAGGAATATCCTGAAAATAGTTATGGTCCCCATACGGCGAAGCAATTCCATTGGCAATATAAAAATCGCGGATATATTCGGCAGCCTTCTTTTGACCCGGTGTTCCCGTCATTCTTCCCTGCATTTCCTTACCGGCATACGCGTACAACTGCTCTTTGAGATTTTGAGCCGTTATAGAATTGGCGTAGTTGAGGATTGGATTGTCCCCACGAGAGGAATTTTTCGTGGTACTACAGGAAAGAACCAGAGAAGAACATAACAGATAGAGAAATATCTTCATATATAATCTTTAATAGGGAACTAATAAATTATTCGAATTCGGTCATTTCAAAACGGTCTTTTGCAGCTTCGGCATCAGCAAGTCTTTTATAACGCATTCTATGGACTTTTACAATTTCCTTACCGCTTTCGTCCTGGGATTTGACCGTCACTTTTACAATATACACTACATTGGGCCCCTCACCATTTTCGGGATCGGTGGTAATCTCCACTGATTCATCAGTAAATTTGGTTCCTTCGGGCAATTGTAATTTTTCTATTGCATCCTGTTTTGCCTGTTCTCTTAAGGATTCATGATCCGCTTTGGAATTGTTGTTACAGGCAACGGCTACAAGGGTCAATAATACAATAATTAATTTTTTCATCTTATTCTTAAATTTTGGTTGAGGGGTAAAGATAAAAGTTCTGGCAAGTGTTAATGCAAAAGTTTTGTGAAAAAACCTTTTCCCCATTTTCACAAATAATGAATCATAGGTACAATATGTATATTTGTAAAAAACACGAGTATGAAAATAGAACAGATTTATACCGGATGTCTCTCGCAAGGTGCATATTATATCGAGAGCAACGGGGAGGCGGCTATTATTGATCCGCTGAGGGAAACCAAGCCCTATATTGAGATGGCGGCTCGGGACAATGCCAAAATCAAATATATTTTTGAGACCCATTTCCATGCGGATTTTGTGAGTGGCCATATTTCGCTTGCCGAACAAACCGGGGCACATATTGTCTATGGGCCTCAGGCAAATCCCTCTTTTGATTCCATCCTGGCTATGGACGGAGAAGTTTTTAAACTGGGAGATATTACCATCACTGCTATCCATACTCCTGGACATACAATGGAAAGTACTACCTACCTATTAAAGGATGAACAGGGAAAAGATTACGCCATTTTTAGCGGGGATACCTTATTTTTAGGAGATGTAGGTCGTCCCGATCTTGCCCAAAAAGCGGAGGAAATTACCCAGGAGGATTTAGCAGGAATCCTCTATGATAGTTTAAGAAATAAAATCATGATCCTTCCGGACGATGTGATTGTATATCCTGCCCACGGTGCCGGCTCTGCTTGTGGAAAGAATATGATGAAAGAAACCGTGGATACATTGGGCAACCAAAAACAGATGAATTATGCCCTCCGTGCCGATATGACCCGCGACGAATTTATAAAAGAAGTTACGGACGGTCTTTCCCCTCCTCCCGCCTATTTCCCTATGAATGTAAAGATGAATCGCGAAGGCTACAGCAATTTTGATGAAGTGATCAAAAAAGGAACCACAGCATTGGATCCCGATACTTTTGAAAGATTATCCCATGAAACGGATGCCATTATTTTGGATGTTCGCAATCAGATCGAATTTATCGATGGCCATATCCCGGGGTCAATTTTTATCGGATTGGACGGATCTTTCGCCCCTTGGGTGGGCGCAATTTTGGCAGATGTTGATCAAAAAATATTATTGGTAGTGCCTCCGGGAAGACAGGAAGAAGCAGTGACACGACTATCACGGGTGGGGTTTGATAATACTTTGGGCTATTTGGAAGGCGGCATTGACGGATGGAAGGATGCTGGAAAGGACGTGGATATTTTGGAATCAGTAGATGCAGAGACCCTAAAGAAAAGATTGGAAGGAGATATTCCTGTTTTTGATGTAAGAAACGATAGTGAATATCAAAACGGAAATCTAGCATGCGCTACACACCTCCCGCTCGGTTCACTAACAGGGCAATTGGGCTCCTTTCCCGTAGGCAATAAGTGCTATCTATATTGTGCGGGCGGATACAGATCGGTTATTGCCGCATCTGTTTTAAAGCACAAAGGATTCCATAATGTGGTCAATATTGCCGGAGGTTTTGCGGCCATAAAAAACGCAGGTATTCCAATTGAAAATTAATCCCTAGATAATATCCATAAATAACAGAAGCCCAGAATCAAAATGCTGGGCTTCTAATTTTAGGAATTTCAATACCGAATTAATTAATCGTTATCGGCAAGATCTTCCAACGTTTTTACTCTGGACAGGGTTTGATGAATCTCCGAGGATTGCTTTTGCAAAATCTGTTCAATGTGAGGAGGAAATTCATATTTCTGAAGTTTTTCCGAATACTCCTCGGCACTGGCCTTTTCACCCCGAATACATTCTTCTAATACTGCTTCATCTTCATTTCCGGCCAGAGAGCTTTTAATATTTATCCACGCTCTGTGTAGATCACCCGTAAAACTTCCACTTTCCTTTGGTTGTTCATCCAAATTACGCAGTTCCTGAGTGAGTTCGGTTGCAAAACGACTTCGCTGTGCTGCCTGTTTCATTAAGAATTGTTTTAAGTTGGCACTTTTGGCGTCCTGCATGGCTTTGGTAAAACCTTTCTGGGCGTCATAATTCTTCTCCAAAAGATCCTGGAGATTGTCCGTTATCTCCTTATGTAATTCTTGATCGGCATTTTCTTTGGTTGTATCCATAATAATTTTCTTTTTTAATTTTGATTAAAGATACTCAGTGAAATATGTTTATTTTCTTACATAATTCTTAATTAGGATGCCTTTAACGGTAAATGGGTCAAAATCAATAAAAATTATTAAAAGCATCGGTAGGGGGTTTTAAAAGCTATTTCCACACAATTTTAGAATCATATTGGTGAAAAATAAAAAAGGGAAGTGAATAAAACGTTTTCAGGTTTATTTCTATTTGAAATTGCCACAGCCTTTGTATTCCCTTGCCATCCCCTCATTACTCCTTTTTATTGACACATGGACCTTATGGGAATAATTTTTATCGCTCATCCCATCGGTGCAATTTTGCATCATTAGGGTTACCTCAATTTTATTATATTCATCTTCTGCTTTGAATGTGGTGGTATCACCCGAAACATCTACCGTATTAATAAATCCACTGATAGTTTTATAATTTTTGTCGGGAGACTCGAAAACCAGTTTTCTCTCCTCGATTTCGATACTCCAAAATGGTTCCGTACCTGAGCCTATAAAGTGGATATGACCGGAGGCGTTTTCAGGAACAGTATCCAGCTCATTGTAATTATCTTCCAAAGTAGAAGGGGTATCGGCTGGAGAAACGAAATCTTTTGTTTCATTGTTTACATCCTTACATGCAAAGAGCATAAACACAAGCAAGAATATTGGGAAAATTGAGAAGGTCTTCATATTGCTATTTTTGGAAGTTTCTGGTTTCGGGTCTCTTGTTTTTGCTTTTTCAGTTTCTTGTTCGGGTTTCCGGTTTCTGGTCTGTAGAGTTTCTCATTTCTGTTTTGTAAAATATTACCTCTGAACACTCACCAACGACCATTCACTATCGACAATTGCAATTCTAAATCTGCTTTTTCAAAATTTCGACCACCTTTGGTACGCCCGTGGTGGCTTTTTCGGCAAAAACCTGTATTCTGGAATTTGAGGAAATAGCGGGTTTGCGATCCACAAAATAAATTGGGGCATCCTCTTTTGCAAATTGCATTAATCCGGCAGCAGGGTATACCTGCATAGAGGTACCAACAATTATTAACGCTTCAGCATTTTCAACCACTTCTGCAGCCACTTCTATAAGTGGGACCATTTCGCCAAACCAAACAATGTGCGGACGCAATTGATGGTTTTTATTGGATAGATCCCCTAATTTCAGATCGCCCTTCCAATCCAAAATTAAATTTTCGTCCTGTGTACATCGTGCTTTTAAAAGCTCGCCATGTAAATGAATTACATTACCGCTTCCTGCACGTTCGTGAAGATCGTCTACATTTTGGGTTATAATGGTTACATCGTGAACTTTTTCAAGTTCGGCCAAGGCAAAGTGTGCTGTATTAGGTTTAACAGTATGCAACTGTCGCCTTCTTTGGTTGTAAAAATCCAGAACAACTTCGGGGTTTCTGGCAAAACCCTCAGGAGAGGCCACTTCCATAACATCATATCCTTCCCAAAGACCATCACTGTCCCTAAAGGTTTTTATCCCACTTTCTGCGCTTACGCCTGCTCCTGTTAGTACTGCTATTTTCAAAATTAATAATTTAGGGTTGATATTTCCAATATATCGATCCTTCTATCTTTTCAGCTTATGGTCATCTACAATTGAAGGTTACTGTGAATTCTTTAGACTTAAATATAATGCAAATATCCGCAACCCGGAAATAACCTAATGTGATGATAGAACTTAACAATTACTTCTATTGAAGTATTGAATTTAGGAATTAAAATTTATTACATTTCTATAATCGTGAATTAAACCGATAACTAAATAAAACAATTTCCATGAAAGCAATACATATTATCAAATCAGGCGGACCGGAAGTCCTTCAACTAAAAGAAACTCCACGACCAAAGGTGGATAAAAATCAAGTTTTGATTAAGGTAAAAGCCATTGGTGTTAACAGAAGCGATGTCATTACAAGGAAAAATTTAAATACTTACGGTAAAAATCAAACCGAATCATTAATTCCTGGATTGGAAGTCTCGGGGGAAATAATAGAAATCGGAGCCAATGTGTCTGATAAAATGTTGGGGGATAAAGTATGTGCTTTGATTGCAAATGGTGGATATTCCGAATTTGTTGCCGTAGAAAGTTCCCATTGCCTTCCAATACCTGAAAACATCAGTGAAATTGATGCCGCTGCCATTCCTGAAACCGTATTTACGGTCTGGTTCAATGTGTTCAAACAAGGAAAGCTCCAACCGGAGGAAAAGTTGTTGATTCATGGAGGGACAAGCGGAATAGGCACCATGGGCCTACAAATGGCCAAAGCTATGGGTGCAAAAGTTTATGCCACCGTAGGGTCAGATAGAAAAGCAAATTTTTTGAAGGAAATGGGATTGGGAAAAATAATAAACTATAAATCCGAAGCCTTCGAAGAGGTTTTAAAAGATGAAAAAATTGATGTAATATTGGATATGGTGGGTGGAAATTACACCCAAAAAAACCTTGAAATCCTAAATAAAAAAGGACGTTTGATCAACATTAATGGAATGATGGGCAATGAGGTTAATATAAATCTGAGGACAATAATGAGCAAAAATCTCATTTTAACAGGTAGTTTTTTAAAACCACAATCCTCTGAGGTAAAAGCTGAAATCGCTAAAGAAGTCGAAAAAAGTATCTGGCCACTTTTTGCTTCCAATAAAATTAGACCCATAGTTTATAAGACTTTCCCATTGGAAGCAGCTGCCGAAGCTCATACACTTATGGAAAGTAGCGAACATATTGGAAAAATTTTATTGACAATTGAGTAATCTTATTATGCACCAATTAAAATTCAAAACAGTTGCGATGGGTCTATGAACAGAGATTGAATGAATTTTCAATCGGCATCCACAATTAAGACCTCTAACCAAGCTCAATCAAGGTGTAAATTATAATTATATTTGACCTTTATAATGTGAATATTTCGAGGATGTACTTAGCTTAAATGGAATTTATAAGAAATTTAAAATACTCCTCTACAAACCCTTTAAAATTTATATTTCCTTGAATTTAGAGCTATTAAGATATTTAGAAACCTATTTAACCGACGATCGAAAAGAGCGTTTTAAAAAGGTGCTTTCCGAAAGAACCCGCCATTTTACGGTAGTGACAGAGGATGTTTACCAACTTCACAATACCAGCGCGGTTATGCGCACCTGTGATGTTTTCGGGATTCAGGATTTACACGTAGTTGAAGAAAAAGTAAGCAAGCGTATAGACAAGGAAATTGCAATGGGTGCCCAAAAGTGGGTTTCCTTTAATCGATATAATTCCATAAAGGATTGCATCAAAAATCTAAAAAATTCCGGGTATCAAATTATAGCCACCACACCCCATCACAATTCCACAATGCTACACGAATTTGATGTCTCAAAGAAAAGTGCCTTTTTCTTCGGAAAAGAAAGCGATGGATTGAGTGATACCGTAATGGATGGAGCAGATGGCTTTTTAACAATCCCGATGTACGGATTTACGGAAAGCTTAAATATATCGGTTTCGGCTGCAATCATTCTTCAAAGTGTAGTTACAAAAATGAAACGGAGCGATGTAAAATGGCAACTTTCCGAAGAGGAAAGGTTTGCTATTGAATTACTTTGGGCAAAAAATACCATAAAAGCTTCCGGGAGAATAATAGAAAGGTATCTTCAAGAGAAAGACAGCTACTAAGATCTAAAATACAGACCCCTCCAGCGTTCAAAACGCTGGAGGGGTGAATAAGTAAATAATACCAAAAGAGCCTCTGTTATTTTTTCTCACATACTACGCCCCAAATTGGCAGGGATTCCCTACTGGTATTGACCATAACATTTTCATCATCTATCACCTTAAACTCGGTCCCTGTTGCAAAGTCGGTATCAAAGATGGCCGCCAATGAAAATTTAGGATCTTTAAAGTGAAGGTTTTTCCAAGCCCCTTCAGAAACATAGGTTCCCTTTTCGGATATCTTAACCTGTTTTTCATCGGTTTCAGGTTGAGGGATACTCTTAAAATCAAAAGCGAAGGTATTGTTTTCATAAAATACCAATGAGATTGAAGCTACCCCATTGCCTAAACTTTTGTAAGAAACTACCGGTGTTTTACCAAGAACGATATTTTTGGATTCTTTTGAAGAATCGCCGACCTTTTTACTTGAACCACAAGAAACAAAAGCGAGCACTAGAGTGCATATTAAAACATTTTTCCACATAAGATTATCGTATCAATTTTTTATACTTAATTCTTTTAGGCATCAAATCACCGCCTAAACGTTTCTTTTTGTTTTCCTCATAATCACTAAAGCCCCCCTCAAAGAAATATACTTCGCTATTCCCTTCAAAAGCGAGAATATGGGTGCAGATTCTATCTAGGAACCAACGGTCGTGACTAATTATTACCGCACAACCGGCAAAGTTTTCAAGACCTTCTTCCAATGCTCTTAGTGTATTTACATCCAAATCATTGGTTGGCTCATCCAAAAGCAGCACGTTGCCTTCTTCTTTTAAGGTCATTGCCAGATGCAGTCGGTTTCTTTCCCCACCGGAAAGCATGGAAACCTTTTTGTTCTGTTCGCTCCCGCTAAAGTTAAACCTACTTAAATATGCACGGGAATTTACCTGACGTCCGCCCATCATTATCAGTTCCTGGCTGTCGCTGAAATTTTCCCATATGGTCTTATTGCTATCAATATTACTATGCGCTTGATCCACATACGCTATTTGAGCTGTTTCTCCCACTATAAAAGAACCACTGTCCGGCTTCTCTTCACCCATTATCATTTTGAAAATAGTGGTTTTTCCTGCTCCGTTTGGACCAATAATCCCTACAATTCCCGCTTGTGGCAGTTTAAAATTGAGATTATCATATAGCAATTTGTCGCCAAAAGCTTTGGAAACTTCTTTTGCCTCAATTACATTGGTTCCCAAACGAGGACCATTTGGAATAAATATTTCCAATTTCTCGTCCAGCTGCTTCTGATCCTGACTCAATAATTTGTCGTAATTCTGTAAACGGGCCTTTTGTTTTGTCTGTCTGCCTTTGGCTCCCTGTCTTACCCATTCCAGCTCCCGCTCCAATGATTTTTGACGTTTGCCGGCCTGTTTGCTTTCCAGTGCCAATCGCTTTGACTTTTGGTCCAACCACGAGGAATAATTTCCTTTCCAGGGAATGCCTTCCCCCCTATCCAGTTCCAATATCCATCCAGCCACGTTATCCAAGAAATAACGGTCGTGGGTTACCGCAATCACGGTTCCTTTATATTCAGACAAAAAATGCTCCAACCAATGCACACTTTCGGCGTCCAGGTGGTTAGTAGGCTCATCCAAGAGCAGAATATCCGGTTCTCTTAAAAGCAATCTACATAAAGCAACCCTTCGTCTTTCACCTCCTGATAGCACCCCAATTAATTTATCCGCATCCGGCGTACGAAGCGCATCCATGGCAATCTCCAGTTTCGTGTCCAGCTCCCAAGCATTCGTAGCATCAATTTTATCCTGTAGTTTTGCTTGCTTGTCCATCAAATCATCCATCTTGGCGGGGTTTTCATAAACTTCCGGCAGCCCGAACATATCATTGATTTTGTTATATTCATCCAGAATATCGACCACTTCCTGCACTCCTTCCTTGACAACCTCCAGAACGGTTTTTGTTTCATCCAACTTAGGTTCTTGCTCCAAGTAACCAACGGTATATCCGGGGGCAAAAACCACGTCGCCTTGGTAATTTTTTTCTTCCCCGGCAATGATCCGTAATAAGGTGGATTTACCACTTCCATTAAGACCTAGGATACCGATTTTGGCGCCATAGAAAAAACTCAAGTATATATTTTTAAGTACTGGAGTCTGGGCACTTTGATAGGTTTTTGTCAACCCAGACATTGAAAAGATAACCTTTTTATCGTCGCTCATTATTCTAATAATTTGTTAATTGATTAATTAAACCCTTCCAACGTTTTATAACGCTAGAAGGGTTTAGATATGATTACCATACATTTAAACTCTGCCCTTTAAGGCATTGAATACCCAGGCTATTGCAAAAAAGCCAATGCCGACAGAGGCAAAACCCCATCCTGCCACATCATTATATCGGAATGCACCTAAAGCAATAAGAGAGCATCCCACTACCACCATTATAAAGGTTGCCCACGCCAGTACAGTATTTTTGTTCATTCCCATATTTTAATTTTTCTTGTTTTTATTAGTTGTGCAAATTTATGGATAAAAGCAAATATCGGTAATATATAGTAGATTTTAATAAACAAAAATGTCATAGTTTTTTTCGGAAAGAATCCCAAGGTACCCACAAAATTGGCTTAAGAAATTTACATTCGGAAAGAAAATTAACTATTTGCCACTTACTAAATAATGTGGATTTATAGAAAGATTGTGCATTCTATAAACTAGCCATTAGTAGCGTGTGGAAAGTGTGAAGTACGTAGGAAGAATTATGAAGTTCAGCTTAAATTTACATTACTAATTTTAATATATCCTAAATTTCACAAATTAGATTTCCGGTGAGCACATAAGACCATATGTTTATTATGGGAAAAGATGAGAATTTTATTTAATTGGAAATTCACGACAGCCAATACCATTAATATAAAAACAATTGGGATTTCAGCCGGAGTTTATTTTGTCAAAATAAACTTGATTTCTTTGATTAGCACAGGGTTCCTTCTCTTCTTCCTTTTTCCAAATTACTCCTGGACCATCGTCAAAACGCATTTTACTAAAAGTTTTCGGAAATTGATTATTGGCATTTCGTATTTTAGCCAAAAACAAAGGATTTTTAATGGATTTAAATTTCAATAAAAATGAGGACCATAATAAATTAGCGGTTTCTCAACTAAAGAACAAACTTGCTCAAATAAAACTTGGAGGTGGAAAATCGCGCATTCAAAAACAGCACGACCAAGGCAAGCTTACGGCACGGGAACGAATAGAATACTTACTTGATACTGGTGCTCCCAGCATAGAGATAGGCGCATTTGCCGGGGACAAGATGTATGAGGCGCAGGGAGGCGCTCCAAGCGGAGGCGTAGTGGTGAAAATTGGCTACATAAAAGGCAGGCAATGCATAGTGGTAGCTAATGATGCCACCGTTAAAGCCGGCGCGTGGTTTCCTATTACTGCAAAAAAGAATTTGCGCGCCCAGGAAATCTCCATGGAAAATAAATTGCCTATTATTTATCTGGTGGATAGTGCCGGCGTGTTTCTCCCTATGCAGGATGAGATTTTTCCGGATAAGGAACATTTTGGAAGGATTTTCAGAAATAATGCCGTAATGAGCAGTATGGGAATAACCCAAATCGCCGCTGTAATGGGCAGTTGTGTTGCGGGAGGGGCCTATCTTCCAATAATGAGTGACGAAGCCTTAATAGTCGACAAAACGGGCAGCATATTTCTAGCAGGTAGTTATTTGGTAAAAGCAGCCATAGGCGAAAGCATAGACAATGAAACTCTGGGTGGCGCCACTACCCATTGCGAAATCAGCGGTGTAACCGACTATAAAGCGACGGACGACCAGGATGCCCTTGATAAAATCAAGAACATTATCTCAAAAATAGGGGATTTTGACAAAGCTGGATTCAACCGCGAAAAACCATCGAAACCAAAGAAGGAACCCAAGGACATTTACGGAATTCTTCCAAAATCGCGAGCCGAACAATACGACATGCGCGAGATAATAATGCGTCTTGTGGACGACAGTGATTTTGAAGAGTATAAGCAGGGTTACGGTCAAACCATACTCACCGGATATGCCCGAATTGATGGCTGGGCAGTTGGAATAGTAGCTAACCAAAGGACGTTGGTGAAAACGAAAAAGGGAGAAATGCAATTTGGAGGCGTAATCTATAGTGATAGTGCCGATAAAGCCACCCGTTTTATCGCCAACTGTAATCAAAAGAAAATTCCTTTGGTCTTTTTACAAGACGTAACAGGGTTTATGGTGGGCAGCAAAAGTGAACATGGAGGAATTATCAAGGACGGGGCAAAAATGGTCAATGCGGTAAGCAATAGCGTGGTCCCAAAATTCACGGTGGTAATTGGCAATAGTTATGGAGCCGGAAATTATGCAATGTGCGGGAAAGCCTATGACCCAAGACTGATTGTTGCTTGGCCCAGTGCCGAGTTAGCGGTTATGAGTGGCAATAGCGCTGCAAAAACCCTGTTGCAAATTGAAACGGCATCCCTTAAGAAAAAAGGAAAGGAAATTTCCAAAGAGGAAGAAACAGAACTCTTTGACAAAATAAAAGCCAGATATGATGAGCAGATCTCCCCTTATTATGCTGCAGCACGAATTTGGACGGATGCGGTAATCGATCCTCTGGATACTCGAAAATGGATATCCATGGGCATTGAGGCCGCCAACCACGCTCCCCTTGAAAAACCTTTTAATCTAGGAATAATTCAGGTTTAAGAAGCTTTACTTCCATATCAAAATAAATACAACCCTCTAGTTTTAATACGGAGGGTTTTTTATTGGTTTAATATGAAAAATAAGACAAGAAGTCTTTTTTGCAATCATTTATAATCATCTAACCCCTGCATCTAATTCAATAAAATCAATTACTTAGTCAATATAAAAAATATTTGATAAGTTTTTATTATAAATTATGAATTAAATAAAATCAAAATATTAAATTTCGGAAAAATTATAAATCGTTAGTTAAGATATTAAATCTTTGATATCAGTCAGAATAATTTTTTTTGGAACTGTTTCTTTTTTGGCTTTTATTCCATTCCCTAGAAGACCTTCTCTCCCCTAAGAAAAGATTATTGGATCGAACAGCTTACTTCTCTTTACAGTTAGTGTAAGTGCTTGTAATAACAATGAACATTTTTGTCGCAAAGCAATTATATCATCCTATAAAATATGTACATCCAATTTCGATTATAATAATTCACCCTATTGGTTGCAATTTAAAATGAGTCAATAAAATGTAGCTTATAGTATTTATCCTCCTTCAAATAAAATTATATGAAACGGAAAAATCGTGATCTCTGAAGGATAGCTTCTTTCCCTAGAGCGATTTTCATATAAAAAAGTTTTCCATACCGCATAAATAATTATCGTAACCCCTACTTCGCTTCTTGAGTGATGCGTTTTTAATTGAGTTATTCACCTTCGGGTGGCTATCTATAGTTCCAATAATTATAACGGATTTATTCACTAAACAATTAAAATCATGAAAAGATGTACAATGATGGGATTGTTTTTCGCCGCGCTTTCGCTGACGATCAATGCCCAAAACGTCAAATCTTCCAGTTCCAACTCTCAAGTGGGCAAAAAAGGAATTGAAAGTCAACTTCCACCAAGCAGGGCAACTCAAGTCTCATCCAGACAAAATGGATTAAATAACCCTCAGGTTTACGGAAGAAATCGAGAAAATGTTGAAAACACCCAGAAACTGGCAAACAAATCTCATATTCAAATTCCATCTAGTATTCAAGGAATACCAAAAAGCACACGGATTGTCAGGGGGAGCATTCCAGAATTCTTGCCTCGTACAAAAGCTGATAAGGAACTTAGCAATAATAAGACATTGGAAATGTCCGATGCCTCAGCTGAACGATCCAATTTAGGGTGCAGTCAAGAAAATCCTACAAATGCATTTGAAATTGGTTATACAACTTCAAAGAATACACTACAGCTTATAGCTACTGATATAACGGTCCCATCCGATACAGATTTTACGATGCAAACCATTACAGTAAATATTCATCATTGGCCCGGTATCACCATTCTTTCTGCTGATATTAATTTTTACGATAATGGTGTTGATGTTCCGGGAGCAATAAAAAGTACACAAGCTGCCTTGGTTCCAGTATCGCAGACTGTAATTGGAAGCAATAATGGCTATGATATTTCGGAAGTTGTTTTTAATATAAATCCCGAATTATTGTCAGGCCAGGCGGGAGTTCCCACAACCTATTGGATTAGTCTTTATCTGGACATGTCATCCAATGATTTGGGGTATATTGATTCTACCAGTGCAAGTATTGTGGGGAATCCACTTTCCTACACGTTAGATGCAGGAGTAACCTGGTTTTCCTACCCCGGATATGATGTGGTCTATTCCTTCGAAGGAAACTGTGGGCCTATGGGAGGCGGAGTAAGCTGTTCCGAAGAAAATCCTAACGATTTTACATTTGAGGAAGGTTATAATTGTTCCTCCGACTTTATATTCAAGACTGCCAATGACCTGACTGTGGCGGCCAACGTGGATTTTACCCTTGAGCATATAACCGCGAGCATTATGGTCAACAATCCCATTCTTAATGTAAATGTCAATTATTACGATGATGCGGGAGGATTTCCTGGGGCATTGATTGGTTCGGAGACTTCGGTTACCATAGATAGTCAGGATATAATCGGCAACAATCTGGGTTATGATATTCATGAGCTAAAGGCTTCGGTTACACCCTTTACATTTTCTGGACAGGCGGGCATTTCTACAACATATTGGATTGAACTTTCTATAAGCGATGGCAGTATAGGATTTGTTTATTGGGTTGCCACTTCGTCAAGTATGATAGGAAACCCTATAGCCCTGTATGATGCTGGCTGGCAATATCCTAATCCAGCCCATGATGGAGTTTATATTTGGGAAGGCAGTTGCAGTCCGATGGGCGGTATGGTTTGTATGGCGCCAACGGATATAATGGTAAATTCAGTAACGGAGACAACCGCGGATATATCCTGGACCGCTGGCGGATCAGAAACCGATTGGATTGTTCAATATGGTATGGCGGGATTTGATCCTAATACACAGGGTACGGCAGTGGCAGTTTCAGGAAGCCCAAATACAACTATTATCGGACTAATGCCGGGAACCAACTATGACGTTTATTTGAAAGCAGACTGTGGTAGTGATCAGAGTGATTTCACAGGACCAATTAGTTTCACTACTACCTCGGTACCTGCTACAACCTATTTTATTACCACCTGGAAGACCACTGTGGCCAATGAAAACATAAACATTCCCACAACTGGAAGTGGCTATTTTTACAGTGTGGATTGGGGTGATGGAGCAACAGATTCGGGTATAACCGGGGATGCCACACATTCCTATGGAGCACCAGGAATTTACACTGTAAAAATAAATGGAAGTTTCCCTAGGATTTATTTCAACAATGGCGGCGACAGATTGAAAATAAGGACCATAGAACAATGGGGAACTATCCAATGGACATCAATGAATGCAGCTTATGCCGGGGCGGAAAATTTAGTGAGCAATGCCACGGATATGCCAGATCTTTCAATGGTAACAGATATGTCCGGAGCCTTTGCCTATGCCCGAAAGTTTAATGGAGATGCCAATTTTGGTAATTGGAACGTGAGCAATGTTACCAATATGCATGGTCTATTTGCGGGGGGATCCATTTTCAATTCTCCCATTGGTTCCTGGGATGTTAGCAATGTTACGGATATGGAGAATATGTTTTATGGTGCCACAATTTTCAATCAGGATCTTAGCTCCTGGAACGTGGGCAACGTGAACAGTATGAAAAATATGTTCAGCACAGCAATGGCCTTTAACCAAGACATTGGCAACTGGAATGTAAGCAATGTGACCAATATGTATTTTATGTTCTATCACGCCAACAAGTTTGACCAAGACCTTGGTAATTGGGATGTAAGCAATGTGACGAATATGACCAATATGTTTGTCAATGTCACCCTTTCAACTGCCCATTATGATGCTTTGCTGAACGGATGGAGCGCCCTGCCATTAAAAAGCAATGTAAAATTCAGCGGTGGAAAAAGCAAATATTGTGCTGGAGAGTCGGCAAGAGCATTTATGATAAGCAACTTCAATTGGACTATTACGGATGGAGGCAAGAATTGTGGCGCATTTAATGCGAGAATGGGAGAAAACAATAATTCCGCTCTAGCAGAAATAACTTTATATCCCAATCCGATGAAAGGTTTACTGAACCTTGGCAACCCCTTTAATTTCCAGCTTGAAAGTCTTTCCATTTTTGATCTCACTGGAAGGTTGGTACAGAAAGTTGATTTGAACGGTATGAACAATGAAACAGCTATAGATGTCTCCAAACTTTCCCGAGCTACTTATTTGATATTGGTTCAAGGAAAAGATGAACAGGCGTCCAAATTGTTGATCAAGGAATAGTAAGACAGATTTTAATCCAATATGCCCTCACTTCATTAAATGAAGGGAGGGTTTTTTCATTTTATTTAGCCTCTAAATCACTTATTTTCACATCAACTTATCTTGCCTCCACCATAATCCTATTTTTTCATTTCTAATGAACCATCCGTGGGACATCCGTGGGACATCCGTGGATTATCTATGGGTTAAATACGGGTGAACTATGGCTCATTTTTGCGATATGACCGTAGTATTAAAATAACTTTGATACACTCATAATTCCTAGACAAGTTTTGGAGACGATTAAAAGGGAAATCTCAAATTGAAATCTATGTTTATCCCCAAGATAGCAGGATCCAAAAAACTAATTACGCATCAGTTACATAAATATATTTTCTGATGTTATTTCCTAAACACTCTTTTGGCGGATAACCCACATACATTTTATACCTTTGCGCCACATATTGCAAACCATGATTTCAACAGAGAAAAATACCATTAAATTGAACACCATAGCGGAAGCCATTGAAGATATAAAACATGGCAAGATCATAATAGTAGTGGATGATGAAAATCGGGAAAACGAAGGGGATTTTATCGCTGCTGCCGAAATGGTAACTCCCGAAATGATAAACTTTATGGCCACACATGGTCGTGGTCTTATATGTGCTCCCTTAACGGAAGAACGCTGCAATGCATTGGATTTGCAAATGATGGTGGAAAACAACACAGTGTTACACCATACTCAATTTACCGTTTCGGTGGATTTAATTGGTCAAGGATGTACCACGGGGATTTCTGTACACGACCGTTCCAAAACAATTAAAGCATTGGTGGATGAGCGTACAAAGGCTCACGACTTGGGACGTCCTGGACACATTTTTCCGCTTCGGGCGAAACAGGGAGGTGTGTTAAGGCGTACAGGACATACCGAAGCGGCTATTGACCTTGCAAGATTGGCGGGGTTAAAACCTGCAGGAATATTGGTTGAAATATTAAACGAGGATGGCACTATGGCCAGGCTTCCTCAATTAATGAATGTTGCAAAAAAATTCGATTTAAAGATTATTTCCATTGAAGATTTGGTGAAATATAGAATGGACCACGATTCGTTGATCGAGAAAAAGGAAGATTTCAATATCAATACCAATTATGGTGAATTTAGATTGCGCGCATATAAGCAAACTACCAACAACCAGATACATTTGGCATTGACCAAAGGCAGTTGGACCGAAGATGAACCTGTACCGGTGCGTGTTAATGCAACTTTGGTAAATAGTGATATTTTGGCGGCTCTAACAAATAATGCGGAGCAAAAACTGGACGATATGTTCAGTGTTATCAATAGAGAAGGAAAGGGCGCAATAATCTTTATTAACCAAGAAAGCCAATCCCTAAATCTATTGAGTCGATTAAAGGAGCTAAAAGAAATCCAAAGAGAGGGCGCCGTGGCCAAAGCTCCTCGAATTGAAATTGACAGTAAGGATTTTGGAATTGGCGCTCAGATCATCCACAGTCTTGGAATCCATAAAATGCGATTGCTCTCCAACAGTGAACAAACTAAACGTGTGGGCATGATAGGCTATGGTCTGGAAATTTTGGAATATCTGAAATATTGATTTTTCCCACGGTGGATTTGGTGTATATATTTAAATCTGACCTTGGTCATTTTTTAGAAATTTGAATTCTTGTAATCTTACCTTTTCAAAATTTCGAAAATGTCCACAACTCTTATTTCAAAATACAACGTTCCCGGTCCCCGATACACAAGCTATCCCACTGTCCCCTTTTGGGACAATGAGGCATTCTCACAAAGAACGTGGATCACTGATACCGTTAGAAGTTTTGAGGAAAGCAACCTTACCGAAGGGATAAGTCTGTATCTGCATTTACCTTTTTGTGAAAGTTTGTGCACTTTTTGCGGATGCAATAAACGGATTACCCGAAACCACAACGTGGAAGTTCCCTATATGGAATCCCTTCAAAAGGAATGGGAACTTTATGTGGCTTTATTCCCACAAAAACCTGTAATCAAGGAGATTCACCTAGGCGGAGGAACACCCACGTTTTTTTCACCCGAAAATCTCGCCGGCATATTGCGAAAGATTTTTACTAAAGCTACCATTGCGGAAAACCCCTCATTCAGTTTTGAGGGCCACCCCAACAACACCTCTCGTGAACATTTAAAAACACTCTTTGACTTTGGATTTACCAGGGTAAGTTATGGCGTTCAGGATTACAATACCGAGGTCCAACTGGCAATCCACAGGTTACAACCATTTGCCAATGTCAAACGCGTAACGGAAACTGCACGGGAAATTGGCTATACCTCGGTTGGCCACGACATAATCTTTGGACTTCCATTTCAGAAAAAAGAACATGTTGTTTTCACCATTGAAAAAACAAAGCAACTAATGCCCGATAGGATCGCCTTTTATAGCTATGCCCACGTACCGTGGATCAAGGGCAACGGTCAAAGAGGTTTTAAAGATGACGACTTGCCCAACGCTGCGGAAAAAAGAGAGATGTATGAGACAGGCAAGCAAATGCTGGAAGAGGCAGGTTATGTGGAAATCGGTATGGACCATTTTGCCTTAAAAACAGACAGTCTATATAAGTCGATGGCGGATAAATTGCTGCACCGCAATTTTATGGGCTATACTGAAAGCAAGACCCAATTGATGATTGGTCTGGGAGTTTCCGCAATCAGTGATAGTTGGTATAGTTTTGCCCAAAACGTAAAGAATGTGGAGGAATACCAAGAGTTGCTGGAGCAAGGTCTATTGCCTGTATATCGAGGACATAAATTGGACAAGGAAGATCTTATTATAAGAAAACACATTCTAAATTTAATGTGCAAACTGGAAACCTCCTGGCAGGATCCTGCCACACAGTTTAAAGAACTGCCCACAGTTTTGTTGAATTTGAGGGAAATGGAAACTGATGGACTTATAGAAATTGGAGAATATTCTCTGACAGTAAAAGAGAACGGCCGTCCTTTTGTTCGGAATGTATGTATGGCTTTTGATTTATTGCTGCAACGAAGTAAACCCCAGACACAACTCTTTTCAATGACTATTTGATGATAAACTTGTCAAATTATTTGGTGAGAGGGAAATGTCAGAGTTAAGACGTGAGATTTTAGATATTAGATATTGGACCTATGAAAGGTTTTTACCATTATTTTTATTGGTTTATTTATAAGCAATAAACTGCTTCCGCGTATCAAGAATATCTTTTACGAATTTTCTGAATGCGGGATACTTTTCAGGAGTGATATCCATTTTTCCTGGTTTTGAGATTATGGCAATTTTCAGTTCGTTATTCTTGACCTTATCATAAGAGACTTTATAAGAATGATCGTTAAAAGTCAAATATTTATCTTCTGGCAGTTCAATAAAACCTGTTCCTTCCGGGATTTTTACCGTGAAATTTTCATAATAATCATCCCCCGTTTCATATTGTTTATAATCTATTATGTAATTCCTTTTATCAAGATTCACTATATACGGTGTATATGGATTAGTAAAAAAGGGCAGTTTGAAGGTTTTAATGCTTCCTATAGCACTCACTTTCTCATTTAGTGTAAGCTGGGTTTTTAAGATAACAGTATCACTCTTTTTCGTAAGCCGTTCAAATTTAAACGCATCCAGAGTAACATCGGAGCTGGTTCGTGTTAGCAGTTCGTTATATATATCTTCCCGAAGTACGTTTTCATTCCTTTCATCTGCCATAGAATGATAGAAAGAGCTAAAATATCCGGAAGCAATTGTGGTTAAATCTATTGCCGAACTATCCTCGCCCACTTCCAGAAGGGTTTCGGTTCGCACAGAATTCCTATTTCTTGCCACATCCTGCAAGAGAAAAAGCGAGTTTTTATTGGAATCATTACTGAAGAAAGGAATCTCCAGCGCTAAAGCGTCGGTTAAAGAAGTTGGCAGGGATTTATAGGGAAGATATTTATCGGTAAGTTCCAAATATTGATCCTTTCCAGCAATTTTTACCTTAGCAATGCAATGGTTAAAATCCGTACTCGGCAGCACCAATGCATTTTTGCCATTTTCTGACGTCAGGATCAGCACTAGCTGGGCATCCAGCTCGGCTTCTTTGGCCAAGGTCACAAAAAGTGTGGAAAAATCCTTGCAGTCCCCCAATTTGGTTTTTATGGTTTTTGAAGGTTTCTGTGGCACAAATCCGCTTTGCTTAAAACTTACATAACTATAGGTGAAATCCGAGGTTATAAATTCATATATTCTTTTAGCTCTTTCATTTTCGGACAAATTTATATAACCATCAGGAAAAATGCTTGTAAAGGCTTGTTTTACCTCTGCATCATAAATAATCTGAGAGCGCACCAAATCTGAATACCAGTTTGAAATTTCGCTCCACGAGGAAATAGTACTAATATTTAGATTTTTCGCCACATCGATAAAGGGGGGCATATAATCTTCGTATAACGGAATTCCGTCATTGTCTTTAATGCTCCACTCATATACGGTATTATCATTTAGATCAAATTTTTTGAACGTTACAGATCCGTTTTTCATGTTATATGGCAAAGCATCTTTTTCGGTAATAATTCTATAAGTTTTTTCCGCAATAGGATAATAACTATCAAAAAGTTGGGTGTCGACAAAATCTTTATAGAATCTACCTCCGCCAGCATAACTTTCTTCAAAATCGATATAAATTACATCTCCGGGAGTCAATTCATTAAAAACCAAATTAGAACCGCTTCTTTCTGCCGGCACAATGGATTTATTTGGTTTTATCAATTCGGATTTTAATAAAGTATAATTTCCAGAAAGGCCAAGATCATATTCTTTCAGTATTTCGACGCCTTTATTTGAAGTAACTTCATAAATGAAAGTACTGCGATAGCGACTTCCTCCATTTTTGTAGGCTAAAATATCATTCTGTTCTAATAGTATATTAATTCCGTAATTGTTTGTTTCAATTTTATTGCGGGTGTTATTGATATAAGCGTAGTAATCTTTTTTCCTAAAAGATTCCAATGGATCTTTTATATTCTTTAAATCGTTTATTTTTTTTCTCAGGCTAATATTGGAATTGTTCCTTTCCAGTGCTTTATCATAATACACAAGCGCCTTTTTCTGCTGGTTCAATTTTATGTATGTATCGCCTTTCAACTTATAAAAAACCGAAGAAAAGGGATAGTTTTCTAGTGCGGCATCAATATAGGGTAGTGATTCCTCATATTGGTTAAAATCGTGGAGACGGACAATATAATCGTAAAGTATACTGTTGTCCTCCGGCATATGTTCCACTACGTTCTTCAATAACTGTAAGGATTCTTCCCGTCTATTTTGTTTTTTATAATAATAGCTCAAGCTTGAAATGGCTGGATAATTAAAATTATTATGCACAATCCTTTCATACTGTTTTATTGTTTCTTGCTCGTCTTTTAGAATATTGTTAAAGAAGTTCGCATAAACATTGAGCAAGTTTGAAGGAGTCTTTGGATCTTCAAGAATTTGATGAAGGGTATATTTTACCGAATCGAGGTTATTGCGTCTAAGTTGCACCAATAGTTCGGCAGAATTTTTTAAATATTCAATATCCGTTGCCTTGATTATTTTTTCCAAAGTATTCTCAAAGGATTCCCTGTCCAAGGCAGTGAGGCTTTTTGAGTCCTGAAACTTATTTACCAGGGATAGATAATAATTAGGATCCACCCGCTCCAAGTTTTTTAATAGTTCGGTTTTTCGAATATCATTTTTTTCCAACGCACTTAGGGTAATAAAGTACTTATTTAAAAATGATGAGTTTGGATATTTGGTCGCCCAAGGGGCTAGAAGTTCCTTTGCTTTTTCATAATTAGAAGTTCGTATATATGTCATACAAAGATTTAGATCATCCTGAAAATTCTCCTTGGCATCAGCTTCCTTTTTCTTGGAAAAGAATTGGACAATCCTGTTTTCAGAAACCTTGGCATCTACTTTGGCTTCGGTAGATTGATTATAATCTCTTTTTTCCAGGGAATAGCTCAACCCCTCTATTTTTCTATTTTTCTCATCTTCCACCCGTACTATAGCGTAAGGTGTATTGGTCTCCGAAGCAATTTTTACAAGCAATCTATTTCCCCCCTGTTCAATGTTGGCCGCGATTATGTAGGAATCCATTTCTGTTACACGGTCTTTATCATTTTCAAAAACCAAGACATCGTTCAGCCATATTCTTACTAAACCTGCTTTGCCAAGTTTTAACAATACCCGTTGTGCCTTTGGAGACTGGATAAATGTTTGGGCATAATTGACCCCTGGACCATATTCAACATGGTTCCCAAAAAACTGATACCCGCTATCTTCATTGATGTTGGGTCGAAACCAGCTAACTTTCCCAATACTTCGGCCATCAAATTCGGTGGTATTATCTGCACTTTCCTCTGGACCATATACAATACTGAGTCCGCTATTGTTTAGGTTCTCAAAAACACCGCAGTGTTCCCACAATTTTATGGAATTTATTTTTGCATTTTCTTTGTCATATTCACTCCAGTCATGAACACTTCGGGCAGCAATAGCATGTAAATAATTAAGGGAGTTATCAAGGGTTGTGTTTTGGAAACTAGTATCCCGAAACATTTTTAGCATGTCCAAGTTGACTTCGTTAAAACCTTCCTCCCTATAATTATTAAAAAGATAAGGCTGAGACCAATAGGCATAGAGATAATTCTCAAAATCGGGAAAAGTTTTAAATTGTTCTATAAATGATTTGTCAGTGGAAAAAATACCATTCTCATTTTCCACTAAAACCTTAAGTAGAAGTGTCTCAATATTAGTAACAAACTTTTTGGAATTTACAACTGCTAGTGCTTCTTGTCTTTTATTCTGATGTATTAGCTCCCATACATCTTGAGTGTTCTGTGAGAAAATATAAATTGGGCAAAATAGAATTAATAGGAAAAAAAAGAGGTTTTTGCGCAATATTCTAGGAATTGAATTCATGAGATTTTATTATAAAATGATGGCAGGGCCAGCAGCAAATATCTTATTTTAATATGTCGGTCAAAATATTTTTAAATTTTTCGGCTCTTTGGGCAATCTGCTCCTCAGTCCAGCCAATTTTGATCAAACAGGAGATAGTCCTTCCCATTATTGCATCACTTTTTGAAAAATCGGCCTTTTTCAAATCCTGCATCCGTTCTTTTACTTCTGAGGATAGATTGCCCAGAGAATTGAGGTTTTTTAAATGATCCCAACCCTTGATATAATGCCAATTGTTAGTGTACCAATAAAAACATCCGTCCACGCCATTGTCCTGTAACGCCTTATGTGCTTCTTGTGCCAGGGATTCCGATGGCAAAAGGAAATTTAAAAAAGAATAATTTTCAACTCCTCCTTCTGGAACCCTTCTAAAGCTAACTTGATCTATATTTTCAAGTGTTTCGCGTAATTTGGTATAATTTTTCTTTTGAATACTCAGAATATTATCAAGTTTTTCCAGCTGTGCAATTCCCACTGCGGCATTTAATTCAGAAATACGAAAGTTATATCCCATATGGGGATGTCCCTCGGCACCTCGGTCCTTGCCGATATGGTCGTGCCCGTGATCCTGATATTGATCTGCTTTGGCAGCAAATTTATCGTTATTGGTAATCATTGCCCCGCCCTCACCACACGTGATCGTCTTGACATAATCAAAGGAAAAACATCCCATATCGCCATAGCTCCCAAGTGCCTTCCCTTTATAACTACCTCCCAAGGCTTGGCAGGCATCCTCCAAAAGAATAAGACCGTAATTTTCGCATATATCTTTTAAAGCGTCCAAATCGGCCATGGACCCGCACATATGAACAGGCATTATGCATTTGGTTTTATCAGTAATGGCCGCCTTCACGGCTTCGGGATCAAGGGTCAAAGTATCATCAATATCCACAAGAACGGGAACTGCGCCTACGGACAGGATCGATTCAAAAGTAGCCACAAAAGTAAAGGTTGGCATAATTACTTCATCTCCTGCACCAATTCCCGCCGCGGCCAAAGCTACCGTAAGGGCTGCCGTACCACTTGACACCAACTGGCAATGCTCAACTCCCATCTTTTCGGCAAACTTGGTTTCAAATTCCCTGGCTTTCCATTGGTTGTTTCGCATGCCGTCAAAACCGTAACGCATTAAAACTCCAGTCTCCAAAACAGCATTAACTTGCTTGCGCTCTTCGTCGCCAAAAAATTCAAATCCAGGCATAATTTAAATGATAATGAATAATGTGTGATAAATAATGAATTACGAGTAATGTATGAAAATCCTTTGAATCCAAATGTCGGGCAGATTCTCGATTTCGGTTTCAAAGATAGGATTTGCTTCTTTCAACAAAAAGTTACTTGTACAAAAAAACCTCGACTGTCGTCAAGGTTTTCACATTCTTATGAAATCTCTAAAATTATAAACCCAAAGGGTTTCATTTCAATATTAGGATTTTTTCATTTTATCCTCCGGAGGAAAAAGTCCAGGCCTTGTAGATTGGAAAAATTGCTGGTGAAGGGAATCCATTTGTTTTAGTTGTTTTTGAATGTCAGGAAAAAAATCTTCCCAATGATTTTCGAAGAATCCCTGTTCAAAAAATTGCTTTCCAATGGAATCACTCTTTATAGGATCAAAAACATCCGAGGAAAATTGCGGCATCCGCAGTTGCATATATTTTTTAAAGGAGGCCATTGCACTATCCATTTGGGCCGGATTTATTTCCTGTCCATTGATATTTCCATAGGAATAGGAATAAATGGAGTCATACCGTATCAGGTTTCCGTTTTCGTCCACTTCTTTATTTACTTTCCACGTCCCTTTTGGTGTTATGGAGGAGTCACTATGGTCTTTTGCAACATTTTTAGTATTGGCGTCTTCCTTTTTCTGCTGGGCATTGCATCCTGTCAACACCAGAGCGGCAACTAGGGTGATAACTATCTTTTTCATCGTCTAATAACTTTAATTAAAATTCAGTTTTATTGAAAATAATTCAAGAATCCTCACAACAAAAAAAATACCAATCCGAGATTTGTCATATATTAAAAGTCACTTGATTTAAAAAGATAACAGGCTATTAACATTGATTCTCAATCATCTGTAAATTTTCTTCAAATAGTAACACAATGTTTTTTAAAAAAATTACTTGGGATCCAAGTCAATTACCAATTCCTCCACTCCTCTCCTCACCTTTTTTAAATTGCGAAAAAAATCGGTTTCGTCCCTATAGCCTACAGGAAGTAGTATTACAGATTCCAATCCTATTTTATCCAGCCCAAGCAGCTCGTCAAACTTTTTGGATAGGAAGCCCTCCATTGGGCAGGAATCGATTTTTTCCACTGCGCAAACGGTCAATAATGTTCCAAGGGCAAGATAGAGTTGGTTTGTCATCCACACTTTGATTTCTTCGGAATTCTTATCCGTAAAAGTCTCAATAAGATTTTCCTCAAAAGGTTCCAATATCTTTCGAGGTGTGTTTCGTATGCCTTCCACTCTTTTAAAATGGTCGATGATAAAATTCCTATCGATTTTTTTCTCAACGCACAAAATCAATAAATGGGAAGCATCGCGGACCTGCGGTTGATTAAAGCTAAAGGCCATTAGTTTCTCCTTCAATGCGGCATCACTTATAACCACAAGTTTTAGAGGCTGAAGACCAAAAGAAGTCGCTGTCAAATTAAAGGACTCCTTTAAAAAATGTAGTTTGTCCTCGCCCAATTTTTTTGTTGGATCAAATCTTTTAGTGGCGTAGCGCCATTGCAACTTATTTAAAATAGTGGATGCCATTAAAAATCTCATTATTAGATTCCGCAAAAATAGGGATAAATAAAATGAACTAGTTTATAGACAAATTCCAAACTCCATTTTCTCCCTATCGGGGTAGCCTGCCGGAAAAAATTAAATGGAGCCTGGAATCAAAATTTCTTTCATCAGGGAATATATATATATAAACGTGCTCTGCCGCTCTACCTGTATTGAATCCAAGGCCCAATTCACCTTTTTTTTGAATGAAATTGCTCTGTATTTTGGACATAAAACAATTGCCATAAAATCTTTTAAAAAGAAATAGGTTATTAGAAAAAGCTTTTTATATTTGCAATCTCTTAAGCAAAACGCTTGGGAACGCAACCCACTGGAGAAATGGCAGAGTGGTCGATTGCGGCAGTCTTGAAAACTGTTGAGGGTTACACCTCCGGGGGTTCGAATCCCTCTTTCTCCGCTTTAAAAAACCTCAACAAGCTTAAATACAGTGAGTTGAGGTTTTTCTTTTTTAATATTTGCACACAGAATGCACACAGAATGATTTTAAGGTGTTTTTTCGTCAATTTCTAAGGTATTTCAATTACTCCGATTAACCACAAAAAACCTACTATTATCAAAATGATATTTGCTTAGTCCAAAGGTTTCTTTTATCCATTTAGAATAAAAATCGTGGTATGGATCGTACATTTCCAAAGATTAGGAAATACTAAGGTACAAAAAAACCCGCTCGCCTATGAGTAAACGAACGGGTTCAACCGAACAAAAAGAATCTTTAATTTATAAATAACGGCTTTTCGCCTTCGTGGTCGTACTTCTCGAAATAGGTTTGAAGGGAATTAATAATTTCCGCTTTTGTTTCATCCCCTGAAATGTATATTCCATAGGCTTTTGATAACAGGCTCTTGAGGTCGTCCGCTTGCAAATCTGAATCTTTGATAAATTCAATCATTTCCGCATTTGATGTTATCCTAACTGTTTTTACTTGTGGCTCCTTCATATCATTTTATTTGCATTCCGGTAATAGGCTTTGGATCGAGAAAACTAATTTCTATTGTGTTTTCGGTGGTGGCTTGCAAATCCATAGCTTTAAGAGTAGGTAGCACAAATTTTGCCATTTGCATAATTATAGTTAATCGCTCATAGGGTTCCAATTTATCCAAATCATTTTGAAATGAAGATAAATTATTTTCCACAAGTTCCTGAAATCGCTCCCGTACTGCTTGAGTAGCTAAATTTTTGCTCCCTTTTGGCCGTCCGGCTTTCCGTTCCTTTTCCATTTTATTGATATTGTTTATTCGATTTTGTTGGGTTTGTCGCTTGTCTTATTTTATTCTGCTAATACGGTCTGTATTAACCATTGGCTTCCATCCTCCCGGTTCCGTGGTTAGAATGTCGCCGAATAAAGTAAGTTTGTATATTTCTCTATCATGTATGAATTTTTCCTCAATAGCCGTATTTATTAGATCGGTAATCTTAACGGCTAACTCATACGCTCGCACTTGCTTTTCATTCTCGGTGTAGGTATAACAACTTTGAATCTGCTTAGGCTCTTCCACTAATTCAAATATTCCGTTTTCGTTTTGTTCTATTGGGTATTCTCTCCATATTGGATAACTCTTGGCCATTGCATTTTCCAATGGTGCTAAATCAATACCTAACGCCTGGAGGTTGAATTTTTCGTCTGCGTTCGGGAATTGGAATTGTGGTTTGAAATATTCCTTTATGAAGGCCATTCCGGTATCTCTGACTTGATCCCGTTGGTGTTTGTCAAATGTGGTTCTGCATACCTTCTCACATTCCTTTATTAACGTGTTTAGGCTTTCGGCTGACTTAACAGCTTCTTTTTTGATTGCTTCTATTCTTTTTTGGTCTGTATGTAACAGAATCTTTTTTGCTGGGTTGCTCATTGCTTTTTGTTTTTAATTTATACTTGTTTCTATTGGGTAAATTTTCTCATTCAATTCTAAAAGGTTGTGAAGTTCTAAATCTGATAATTTGCTCAAATCCATTTTCACTTCTTGCTTGTGGGTTGCTGTCAAATCAATTTGGGTTTGTTTTGGCACTAAGTACGGTAACATCTTAATAATGGCGTTAACCTTGTCTTTAGGCTCCAAGAGGTTAAAAACCTCATCCAGTTCCTCAAATTTTCGGCTCAAGAAACTTTGCATAAATTCCCGCATTTCCTGTGTGGTTTTATTTGGTACTCCCGCCTTTCGTCCGCCTGTTTTCTCTCTTTTCATCTCTCTACTTTTATCTACTTTAGAAATTCATTCATAAGAAACCAAATCCAGCTTTTCCCCAATCAATAAGGCCGATGCTTTAATGTTTGGGAAAACTTCTTTAATTATTCCCTGAAAAACCTCCTTTTTGTTCGGGTTCGATTTGGTCGCTTTGCCAATCTCTTTTTTTAATCCGTTGGGTATCTTATAAACTTCCATTTCCTGAATTATTTAATTACATAAAGTTAATGATTAACAGTTATTTACTTGACTTTATATGAAGTTATTAGTTAATAGTTATTAACATTTTCTGCCGTATAAATTTATTATTCCCAATCATTAAAATCTAATTCCGGCAATATGATTTTTTGCTTTTTAAGTTGTTTTACTTTTTTATGGGTATCGTCTAATTTGTGAAATTTCAAATACTCCAAAAAGAATTGATCCCCTCTTTCGTGTGCTTCTTGAATGTCGATATTAAATGCGCTATGCTCTAAAGAGGTGGAAAAGTCCTCAAGTGCTGGAATATGGTTTTTAATTTCCTTTGGTGGTTTTGAAATGAAGGAACGGTTAAAAGCCTTTTCCCCTTGCTGGATGCTTTTGTATTGTTGTCCTGTCAATTGTTCAATTAGAAATGTTTTCTCTTGCTGGATCGTTTCGGAATTGGCTTTGATGCTTGGGTGTGGTTCCAATCCTGTAAGCTCAGCCAATATGAATAAGTATTGAATAACCGATTCTCTATTATTGATTAACCGGTTAATTCTTAATAATTCCTTTTCATAGGCCTGTATTTTCCTTTGTGCCAATCGGGTGGAATTAGTGAATTTATGAGGCTCAAAAGGATAACTTGCACCCTCTTTATAAATAATACTATAAAGAGGGTTCGTCTTAACTGTTTGAGCCTTTGGTTTTCGTTTGTTTCCTGTACTTAATACGTTAATTCTCAATACAATAGCCTTTGCAAGTTCGTTTGTTTTCGCCTTTCCTTTCATTTTGTAGTCGATAAAAGAGAAATCCTCTTTTGAAATCCTCTTTTCCAGCGTTCGGAATAGGTGTTTCAATCGTACTTTTTTGTTTACTTCTCCTCTTGCATTGTTTAACGCATTTAGGAAATCAATTTTCTTTTTGAATGTTAGGTTCTCGGTCAACTCAAAATCTCTTTGCCTTGTGATAACATCGTCAATTCGGGTTCTATGTTTTAAAAGCTCCCTATAAAGGAATCTAAGGTTAAAAATTACGTTGCTGTTTTGCCGTATGTGGGAAAGAATCAAATACAGTAATATTTTGGAAATTGGTTTGCTGTTCAAATAGTTAAGAGTAGAAACCATTTCCCTACAATTGAAAACAAAATCTTCAAAACTGTATTTCTGGTTGAGGTCAAAGGATGCTGAAATATATTCGTATTTCTCGGTGTAAAACTTAAAACCGTTTGCTTGTCCTTTTACCTTTGGCGTTGTTAAAATTTGTTTCCGGACAAGGTTTTTAAAATCCTCGCTTGTTGCTGGTGGCACGCTCGAAATGTAGGCAAATCGTAAACTTTTATTTGAATAGCTGAAAGTGTTTGTATAGACTGGTTCGTTAAGCTGCGAGAATCCAAAACTGCACTTTTCATCAAATACAAGCTGAATCGGCTTTTCCTTTTTATCTATAAATAATATAGCATCGTGAAGCCTGGCACCAATCAAATGCGGGTTTGCTTGTGTAAATACTTCAATATATTTCTTTTCATACTCGCACATAAAATCATAAAACAAAGGTTCTTTTGAATGTGTAAGGCTTGTAATTACGGTACATTCATTTTTGGAATAACCACAAGTGAGTAGAAAGTCTTTAGTTTGGGAAATACTTTTATACTTTCCACTATTGCACCATTTATTAAATAAAACCTTTGCTTTGGATCGGGTTATATTGTGATTTTCTTGGAGGTTGGAATATACATTTTCCCTCCTATGTCCGTTTGTAGCAAAATCAATGAATGAAGGAAAGGCACTTTTAATATCACATTCGCAAATTTTAAAAGGTGCAAGAGGTCTTAACATTCGGGAACATTTTACAAGAGGGTTATATTCTCGAAATCTTTTTTCACTTTTCGTGAAATTATTAGTTGGTAGTTTTAATTCCGTTGCAATTAAAAACAGAATTAAATAATACCATTGTTCAACCATTTTAAAGCCATACACGCCCTTTATATTATTATCATCTACTTCGCTATACTTTTTGTTTAAGTAGTCAATATCATACTTGTATTGGCTCTCTGGTAGCTTCTTTCTGGTATTTGCATAGTGATTAACGTATGTAATATGCTGATGACTTCCGAAATGCTCGGAATTAAAAAACCATGCCGATTGTATCACAAGGTAACAGGCTTTAAATAAGGCCGTATCTCTTAATTTGTAGTAGGTAGTATCAACTTCATAAATAGCGGTGTAAGGGGTGTTGTTACAGGCATCAAAGAAACCTTTAACGGAATTAATGCAATAGTCCGCATCTTTGATTTGTACATTTTCGGGAAATATACGCTCAAAGAAATAGGCCATTGCTAATAAAGCCAATTCCGATAAGTTTGTGCCTTTGGTTTCTTTATTGTCGCCCTGTATGTTTTCCAATGCCTTTTGAAAGTTAATTTCACTCTCATTTGAAATACGGTTTTGAATGTCCGTTTTCAAGTTGCTATTATTGAAAAAATCCAGTTTGATGTAATGAGAAATAAAGGCTCTTTGTGAAGCCTTTATACTCATTTCAATAGTTCGCTATATTGGTTTGGATTGGTCGTTAAAAACCTTGCAGAATGCTTTGTAAACGGGCAAATCCTTTTCTTTCTGGATGCAATTAACCGGCCGTCCTTTTCTAATTCTCGTTTTCGTCTGGTTCCAGCTTCAACGGGAATTTTTAACGCTTCGCAAATTGCCTTATTGGTCGTGGTAACATAATATAAACCAATCCTATAAAGTTCCCTTTGCGTGTGGGTTCTTTTTATCTCTTGGATTGTTTTACCGGTCTTTCTCTCAATTGTCCGGACTATCAAATTAATTTGATTTTGTCTATATTTGTCCTGTCTAATGTTGCTCAAAAGACTTTTAAATAGGCTGTGGGAATTTCTCTTTCTCATAGCTTATTTTTTTACAATTGATTGAAGTAACTCCGAACGTTTAAAGAATTTCTTCCCACCAATGCCAAACGGCTGGATACGTCCTTTCTTTTCCCACCTCCATAAAGTAACTGGGGTACATTGTAGAATCTCGCACGCCTCTTTAGGTGTGATGAGGTCGTCCGCTGGATCGGGTTTAGTGGTTTGCTTTGTTTGGATTAGTTCGGCCGTTCTGGTCGCTATCCTGTTGATGAGGTCGTCCGTGCTGATTGGACTAAATACTAAATCTGTCATTGAATGTTATTTTATGATTCAATGACAAATTTAGGGTGTTATTCTATGTAATTAATTGATAATCAGTTGTTTAAGCTTGTCAACAAGTAAAGACAAGTTGACAAGTGCGTTACTTATGATTTATGCTTGTCAATCAGCGTGTTAAGTTTGTTTGAGATTGCCCCAATATTTGACTTGTAATTTTTAATATCGCTTTCAGTATGTTTATAATAATCATTTATACTTTGCTTTGATCCTATGTCATGAGTGAAAAAAGCTTTTGCAAGTCTATGAAAAGAAGCGAATTTTCCCTCTCCTATGGTTAGTATTTCAGCATCTTTTAAAAGCCATAATAAAATACTAAAATCTATTCCTTTTTCAGTTGTGAACGTTTCTTTCAATTCAGTTAAAAAACATTGCTTATCCTTTAAATTAAAAAAGAAGTCGTTCAACGTTGGAGGTGTTGTGGTTTTATCATTCGAGGTTTCAGAAACTCCTATTTTTAAATTTAAATCATTATCCAGTGTAACAATTGAATGAAGCAATCCATTATAATAACCTTGCTTGTAAATATTGTCTTCCGTCCATCTTAAAAGGGTTCTTTTTATTAAGTCCTGTAATCCATTATGGTTTGGTAGAAATTCTCTCTCATATAAAAAGTAGTTCAAATCCTGCCTTATAAGCTCTTTTTTTTTGGGTTTATAGTAATCCCTTCGTTTAATCCCTTCCTGCTCTTGCAAGTGCTTTAAGCCATCGGAAAAACCTTTTCGATACACATCTATGAAGTCATTATACATTAACCGTCGGTCATTCCCTTGTAACCACATTAACCCGCTCAAATCTGCATTGTAATAATAAAACTCTTGTCCTTTAATTGTGCATTTATGCGGTAAAGGATTGTTTCTATTCACTTTTTGTAAATCGCTTCCATTGTAACTATTCCGATAAAAGGATTTTAAATCTACTGGTGTTATATTGCTTTTGTCGCTCATAATAGTATTAAAAATAGTTTATAATTTCCATTGCCAAATCTTTATTGCTCTTTCCCAAGTAGGTTAAAAAACTCGCTTCGGTGGTATGGCCGGTAACATTCATTAAGTAGGTAGTTGGTATTTGTCCGTAAAAGTTAGTGGCAAAACTCCTCCTTCCAATATGTGAAGAAACCAATTCCCACTTTGGATAAGTTCCGAAAACAATTCTCATTTTTTTAGGCTTCTTTTCGTCCGTTTCCAAATTCCTTTGAAGCTTTCCTTTTAATGGCTTGTTGATTTTGGCACGTTGGCAAACCTCCTTAATGTAGTCATTATAACGCTGGTCTGAAATGGAATGAGGGAATTCTCCATTTCGTCCGTTCAATACTTCCAGCACTTTTTTATGAAGTGGTACGGTCATTATCTTTCCGGTTTTCTTTTGGGTAAACTCTAAAAATTTATTTCCGTTTTCAGTTCTTAACATTTCCGAATTGAAACGCATAAAATCTGAAATTCTTTGGCCTGTGTAGGCACTTATGATTAACCAATCTTTTGCATTTTCTAAATAGGCCGGCAAATCCTTAAGCTTTCCAATATTATCCAGCTCCTCAAAGGTTAACCATATTTTAGGCACTTTCTCTTTTTTCAGTTTTAAAGTATCCATTTGAGGGTCTGTTTCAACTCCTAAGCTTTTTGCGTGTTTGCAAACTGTCTTAATAAAACCTAATTCCCTGTGCATTGTGTTTTGAGAATAGTCTTGACTTTTATAATAGGTAACAAACTGCTTTTTAAAATTCTCGTTAATGTCCTTAATCTCAAATCGTTTATTTATTGAAGCTTCAAACCTTTCTAACTTATGCTTTATAACGTTGTATTTAGTTATGGAGGTTTGGCTCATTTCGTGTTTTCGGTACTCTAAAAAGTAAGGAATGTAATCGACAATCAAAGAGGGAATAACCTCAACCGGCTTTTGCTCTTTTCCTTTTGGGTTGTAATACTCCTCCAAAATATTTAAAAACCAATCTTTATTAACGTGGTCAATATCCATTTTCTCAAAATCATCTAATACAAATTTCCTTAAATTGGTTATTTCCGTATTCAGGTCATTTTGTTTTTTCTGTATTACTGGATCATTGCTTTTTTTGGAATGGTCGTTTTTCCAATAGGATTTTTCAACCTCGATTTTTGAACGTGTATAAAAGGAAATAGGGTTTGGGTTATTCTCTATGCGGTGGGAAAACCTCGCTTCCAAAAAAGCTTTTGGTTTATTGGATCGGTAACTAAAGGAAAGTGAAGCCATAACAGTACATTTAAGATTGTGTTACAAATATAAATTATTTGCACACAGAAATGCACACAAAACGGAAATTGATATTAACAAATTGTAATGAATAGAAATAGGCTATATTTGTTAACTCACTATAAACAAGGCTTTGCCACTCTCTTTTAATTCCATTGCAAAACAAACCATTTCTTTAAAAGCGTTCCCTCTTTCTCCGCTTAAAAGCCCCGAAACACTAGTGTTTACGGGGCTTTCTTTTTATGGGAGGTGAATGAGGTGTAGTGTTACTAGTAACCATAATAACGCTTTTTCTCTCGGGGATGAACATTGTTCGCGAAAAAGAAATAGGTACTTTAGAACAAATAAATGTACCGCCAATCCGAAAAAGTCAGTTTATTATCGGCAAACTTTTTCCCTTTTGGGTAATTGGAATGGGACAGTTATCCTTTGGACTGCTACTTGCAAAAGTTATTTTCAATACGTCTATGTTGGACAGTTTATTGCTGCTTTATGCTTATACATCTATTTACATTTTGGTAATTCTCGGGATGGGACTGCTTATTTCGAATTTCACCGATACGCAACAGCAAGCCATGTTTATTGCTTGGTTTTTTATGGTGATTTTTATTTTAATGAGCGGCTTATTCACCCCAATAGAAAGCATGCCCAGATGGGCACAGCTAGTTACCGAATTCAATCCCATAAAATATTTTGTAGAGATAGTACCGATGGTTTTGCTGAAAGATTCCAGTTTTAAAGATATTTTACCACAACTTTGGAAAACGCTGCTGTACGCAATAGTAATGAATGGGCTAATGGTCTGGAGTTATAGAAAAACAAATTAAACGATAATTTCCTTTATCTCATATAACTTAGGAATAGTTACATTCCAACCATAAGTATCGCGCAATTTTACCCGTAGCGCATCCTGTGCTGTAGGTTCGCCGTGTATAAGAAATGTTTCTTCGGGTATGTTTTTTATGTTGCTGGTCCAATCCAAAAGGCCCTGTTGGTCTGCATGCGCTGAAAGGCTTTCTATATGGTGTATTTCAGCTTTTACGGGATAGTATTTCCCGAAGAATTTTAATTCATAGGCACCCTCCAAAAGTTGGCGCCCACGAGTGCCTTCTGCCTGGTAACCTACCAATAGAATGGTGGTATTTGCTTTATCTATCATCTGTTTCAAATAAGTCAAAACCCTTCCACCAGTGACCATTCCACTGCCTGCAATAACTACTTTTGGTTGTGGATTGTCAATGGTTTCCCAAGTTTCTTTATAGGAAGTAATGATATTCATCCGGTTGTTCATTGCGTTGAAATCCTTCATCGGCATTTTATGCCAATCAGGAAAATTTTGGAATACCGAAAGCACATTGTTGCCCATGGGGCTATCTATAAATATCGGAATATTTGGGATTCTGTTTTCGATGTACAATTTCCAAAGCAAAAACATCAACGTTTGAAGGCGTTCTACTGCAAAGGATGGAATAATCAAATTTCTACGGTTGTGTATGGTTTTATTGATGAGTTCCACAAGTTTATCTGAAACACTTTCTTGCGGATGATTTTTATTGCCATAAGTACTTTCTATGAAAAGGTAGTCTGCCCATTTCGGTTTTTGGGGTGGGAAAAGCAATAAATCCTGCTCGCGGCCAATGTCACCCGAAAAGACGAAAGTTTTTCCGAAAATTTCCAGTTCAATAAAAGTTGCCCCAATAATGTGTCCGTTATACCGAAAACGGTATTTAATGTTATCTGAAAGTTCGATCCATTGGTCTCTTTCTTCAGCTTGAAAAAAATCCAATGTAGCCTCAGCTTCTTGCACACTATAAAAAGGTTCGGCGGGTTTGTGTTTGGAATAGCCTTCTTCATTGGCTTTTTCAACTTCTTCCTCGTGGATTTTGGCACTGTCCAATAAAATGATATTTGTTATTGCAAGTGTTGGTGCTGTACCTTTAATTTTTCCGCGGAAACCTTGCTTTACCAAGCGCGGCAAATAACCTGTATGGTCTAAATGTCCGTGAGTCAGTAACACCACATCAATCTCCGAAACTTCTATTGGTAGGTATTCCCAATTTTTTTCGCGCAGCTCCTTTATACCTTGAAACATGCCACAGTCAATAAGCATATTTTTTTCAGAAGTTTCAATCAGGAATTTGGAACCAGTTACGGTTCCGGCTGCTCCTAGAAAGTGGATCTTAATACTTTGCATAGTCAGTTATTTTTACATAAAAGGTTAATTTCCTCTAAAATCCGTGCTTTACGCATTTCTGAAATTCCCAAATGGTCGAGGTAGAAATGGTCATTGATTAACTGTTTGCAAAGCACCACATCGCGACTTAGCAGAAACTGCTTTTCGCGCTGGCTGAGTAAAGTAGAAACGGTTATAGGATAAAGTCCCAAACGGTCTATACGGTCTTTGATGCCATTGTCTCTGGGAAAATCCCAACTTAAAAGGTAAAGCCCAACACATTTTCCATAGGTCCAAGCGTCTTCGGTAAAGCGGGTGTTTGTAACCACCCAGCCCTGGTTCGGTTTTGCGCCAAGGTTGCTATCGCCGTAATTATTGAGGATGTCGTGATACCTGGAATGTATATATAGTGGAACTTTCACATTGCAATTTCGGCCTTCATCGCTGTGGAATTTACATTCCGCAACAATATATTGTCCGTTTTTGTGCGCAACCACATCTACTTCATGGGTTACACATTTACCTTGTAAAAATTGGCCAGTCATTACTTCGTAACCGCTATAAGAAAGCAAAGCACCAACAAATTTTTCAAAAGGAAAACCTGTGGGGCCTAGCTCATAAATTGCTTTTTTTAGTTTATATTTTGAAGCGTAGCCATTTTTCTTTTTTTTGAGAAGCGCAAAGGCGCGATTGTAGATTTCCTTTGTTGAAATACCTTGGTAAAGCTCATCGCGGACGTTATTGGCTATTTCGTTAACCAACGTTTCTTCGGCACCGCTTTTCCGAAGGGAACTTTTGAGTTTTTCAATCGAAAATGTGGCGCGTTCACCCGAATGCTTTATTACTTCAATGGTGTGGTTTTTCATAATAGCTCTTAGTTTCTGGTATCGTGAGAGCATGGATTGGGAACCGTGCATTTTTTTCCAATGGCAATCATCTCGCTCCGTGGGGTCTGCACAGAACAGCGCACATCGTTATCAATATCAACGTCTTAAAGAGTATGATGTAAAAAAAATGGCAGCTTCCAAAATATTCTCTCGCAAAGCTTTATTTTCCAATTGGTCTCTCGTTAAAACCTTGTTCTTCTTAATATGCAAATTTCTAATTGGAGCAATTGTAGAACATGCATTCCCAATCAAAGTGTTCAATTCCTTCTCCTTATAATCTGTTCTAAAACTTATGGGGAACACGATTTCATCTTAGGTGGTCTTAGTGGGTTGTTAATTTTGCCTTGTGTTTTTTAAGCTGCATTTCCAAATCGGTAATAGTCTCTTTTGCAGCGGCTTCAAAGGTTGCCTCTTTTGAAGTGGCAAAAATTTTTGGGCCCGGAAGGCTCAGTTCCATTTCGCAAATATTGCCCTTGCCATAAACGTTGTTTTCCAATTTAAAACTTACCTCGGCCCGAATGAGCCACTCATATTTCTCTGCAAGTTTTTGAAGTTTCTTTTCTACGTATTCGTTCATCGCTTTGCTGGCAGGCATTTTCAAGTATTAGATGTTTATTGTCATGATATTTTGAACTGGTTTATACTTCGAATATATTCCTTATTTATTGCTTTTGAAATGATTAAAATCATATTAACTTGATTGGCAAGGTTGGGTCTGAAATATTCTTCAGAAATAAAAAATCCCGTGGCTAATTTCGATCCAAGGGATTTTTTAAAACATACAGCTTATTCACTCCGCTATGTGCAACAACTTTTACCTTGGTCTCTCAGGCCCAGTTTTATAAGGATTTTTTCCATCAAGCACCATTTTGTGAAAGATGATTGTAGCAAATTAGCGCCCACAAATGCTGTGAACCATACCCAGTTGATGTTTACATAAACCGCCAGCAAAAGGCTGATCAAAATAAAAGTGCCGGCAATTGCCCTGATATATCTGTTAATCATAATATTGAAATTTAAAGTCAGTATTTATTGTTTGTTTTCCCCAACTCTTTAATGGTGTGGGCTAAAGACTTCTTTCAATTGGAACCACAACTGCGTGTAACGGATTGTTGGTTTCCAAGTTTTTATTGAATTCTTCAGCTAAATTGAAAAAAACATCAATCTTTTTATCTTCGGTAAATGAGAAAAACATACTGCTGTCTGCCCCACTTTTTTGTGAAGGAAACCAACTTGCGTTCATCATAAAAGAGGAAACGTTTTTATAGCCTTCAATATCAGAGCCGCTGTAACACTCAATATTCGCTTTTTTGAAGAGCTGCAGCACGTTTTTCTGAAATTGGTCCACAACGGTTACTATCAGTAGTTTCATCGGATATTTTTTTATGGATTATTATTATTTTTTATTAAAGCAAATCTGTGCTTTAATCCTATGTCCTAAAAACAAGCAGCCATAGGTCTATTTATAGTTTTTACGTTCAATCATATAATAAACCAACGGCACTACAAGCAACGTAAGTACTGTAGACACAATAGTTCCGCCCATCAACGAAATTGCAAGACCTTGAAAAATTGGGTCGAATAGAATTACGAAAGCACCAATTACAACCGTACCAGCGGTGAGTAAAATAGGCGTAGTTCTAACTGCTCCGGCTTCAATTACGGCTTGCTTTAATGGAATACCTTGGGCTGTTCGAAGGTTTACAAAGTCTATTAACAGCACCGAGTTTCGCACCATGATTCCCGCTAGTGCAATCATCCCAATAAAAGAAGTTGCCGTAAAGAATGCACCCATAATCCAGTGGCCGAGAACAATTCCTATCAACGATAACGGTATTGCAACCATCATCACAATAGGTGCTTTAAAGTTTTGGAACCAACCCACAATTAAAATGTAGATTATGATAATTACACCTAAGAAGGCAATCCCTAAATCGCGGAATACTTCCAAAGTAATCTGCCATTCGCCATCCCATTTTACGGTAAAATCTTCTTCGTATTTTGGTTGCTGCAAATACAATTCATTCATCTCGTAACCTGCTGGCAGGTTAATCTTGTTTAGCTTATCGGTCATTCCCAAAATAGCGTAAACAGGGCTTTCGAGTTCTCCGGCCATATCGGCTAGCACGTATACTACACGCTTTTGGTTTTTTCGGTAAATGCTCTTTGCCTGAACAGTTTCATTAATGTTCACCAAATCACTTACCGAAACCATATTGCCTAGTTTTGAAACAATTTGGAGTTGTGAAATATCCTGAATTGTGGATTTTTCCCTTTCATCTAAAGCGAGTAAAATCCCAACTTGGTTCGTAGTTGTTTCATCATACAGATTGGTAACGGGTCTATCTGAAAGCGCCATATTCATTGTATAAACAATCTGTTGTGGCGACACGCCGTAACGCATTGCTTTTTCTTTGTTTATAATAAATTCGAATTTCCTTTGGTCTGCTTCTACCATCCAATCTACATCTACAACATCTTGGGTTTCGTTTAAAATGTTTTCAACTTCCTTGGCAATTGCAATCTGCTGATCGTAATCGGGGCCGTAAACCTCAGCTACAATAGTTGAAAGCACGGGCGGTCCTGGCGGAACTTCAACAATCTTAACATTTGCGCCAAACTTGTTTCCAATTTCCTGGATTTTCGGGCGCAGCAGTTTTGCGATATCGTGACTTTGAAGACTTCTATCATCTTTACTCACCAAGTTCACTTGAATATCGGCAATATTACTACCTCCGCGTAAATCGTAATGCCGTACCAAGCCGTTAAAGGTAATAGGTGCCGAAGTGCCCACGTAATTCTGATAGTTTACTACCTGGGGTTGGGTGGAAAGGTATTGCCCTATTTCGCGAGCAACCACTGCGGTACGTTCCAAAGTGGTTCCTTCGGGCATATCAATCACCACTTGCATTTCGTTTTTATTGTCAAAAGGCAACATTTTTACGGAAACCGATTTTGTAAAGAACATTCCTATGGAACCAAATAGCAAAACGATTGTTATTCCCAAAAACACCCAACGTGTCACTTTGTTTTCGATCAGTGGGGTTTCAAATCGTGAATAAATTCTATATATGAATGTGCTCTCCAAGGGTTTTTCTTCTTGGGGAGCTTTCCCTTTTTTGTCTTTTTCCCGAAGAAAGATATATCCTAAATAAGGCGTAATTGTTAAAGCCACAAATAACGACAGTATCATAGCAATGGAGGCGCCAATAGGCATAGGCGACATATAAGGCCCCATCAATCCCGAAACAAACGCCATTGGCAGGACAGAAGCAATTACCGTAAACGTTGCCAAAATGGTGGGGTTTCCTACTTCATTAATTGCATAAATAGCTGCCTGCTTAAACGGCAAACGTTTCATCTTAAAATGCCGATGCATATTTTCGGCAATAATTATGGAGTCGTCCACCACAATACCGGTTACAAAAACCAAGGCGAAAAGTGTAATTCTATTTAGTGTATAATCCAGCAAATAGTAACTCAAAAGCGTTAATGCAAACGTAATTGGCACCGAAAGAAAAACCACCAAACCACCACGCCAGCCCATTGCTAGCATTACAATTAAAGTAACCGCAAAGATGGCTCCCAAAAGGTGCATCAACAATTCGGAAACTTTTTGGGAAGCGGTTTCACCATAGTTTCTCGTAATTTCTACGTGAACATCATCGGGGATTAGGTTGCTTCGCAAATGATCTACTTTATCAATAATCACATCGGCAATTTTCATCGCATCGGCACCTTTTCTTTTTGCTACTGAAATGGTTACCGCAGGATATTCCGAGGGATATTTTGAAGCATTATCTCCTGCCCCACCAAAACCGAAGGAAACATAATTTCTTGGAATTTCGGGCCCGTCAAAGATTGCTGCAATCTGCTTTAAATAAACTGGTTGGTTTTGCTGCACGCCAACCACCAAGTTTTCAACATCGGTAGCCGATTTCAAGAAATTTCCTGTAGAAACAATAAACTCTGAATCGTTTTTATCAAAGCTGCCCGAAGTTAATTGTTGGTTGTTTGCTTTTATCATTTCAGAAACACCCAAAAAGTCCAAACCACTTGCAGCCAGTTTATCTTTGTCTAAAACTACGCGCAGCTGTCTGTTTCTTCCACCAATCTTATCTGTGAGTGAAACTTCGCCAACTTTTTCAATTTCCTGCGTAAGCTCATCTGCCAGTTGTTTTAGTTGAAAGTCGTCGTAATTTTCGCTCCAGAGTGTAATTCCCAACATAGGCACATCGTCGATGGCACGGGGTTTTACCAGCGGCATGGTTACGCCCGGAGGCATTTGGTCCATGTGTTTGTTCATTTCGTTGTATAGTTTTACGAAAGAGCGCTCAATATCTTCACCCACATAAAACTGCACGCTGACCATTGCCCCGTCGTTAAACGATGTAGAGTACACATATTCCACCCCGGGAATATTAGATGCAAGTTTTTCCAAAGGCTTTACAACCCTCGATTCCACTTCGGTTGGGGATGCGCCTGGGTAGCCCACAAAGATGTCGGCCATTGCCACATCAATTTGCGGTTCTTCCTCGCGCGGTATCAAAAACGAGCTCCAAACACCTACGACCATAAACACGATCATCAACAGCACTGTAAGCTTTGAGCCTATAAATAACTTGGCAATTTTGCCTGCTAATCCGTCCTTCATCGTTATTGTTTAATGGTTATTTTGGCGCCGTTGTAAAGTTTTCCTTCAGAAGAAATAATATAGTTTTCATCTGCCGATAAACCCGAAAGCACTTCCACTTTATCACCGAAAGTACGCCCTACTCGTAACCATCGAAGTATGGCGGTGTTGCTTTGACTCACCGTGTAAATGCCAGTTAATTGTCCGCGTTTTACCAATGTTTCTTCCGGTACTAAAACTGTGGTTATATCGGTTGTTTTTTCTATCGGGAACTGAACTGTTGCGTACATTCCCGAGAGGATACTGGCATCCGTTTTGTCCAAAACCACTTTTACCAAATATTGGCCGCCCGTATTTTTTGCTGATGTGCTTACTTCGGTTACCGTTCCGGGAATCATTTTCTCCGAAGATTTTACGATTACCTGAACCTCCGTTCCGGATTTTATTTTTGAAATCTCACTTTCTGGTACGGATGCGGTGACTTCAAAATTGCCTGGACCTTCTACCGAAATCAACGGCACTCCGGGGTTTGCCATATCGCCTGCCTCAATGAATTTATTGGTGATTACGCCGTTAAATGGGGCGCGCAGATTTACATAGGCAAATTGCGATTGCACTTCATTCTTCACCTGTTTTGCCCCTTCCAATCGGGCCTTTGCCATTTCATAGCGGGCGCGTTGGTCATCCAGTTCCTTTTGACTTGCGCTGTTATCGGCAAATAGATTCTGGAAACGTTGGTAATCTTTTTCCGCATTGTTGAAAGCGGCTTGTGACTCCGTAATTCCGGCAGTTGTCTGCGCTTGTTTTGCGGACAGATCGGCATTGTTGATGCTCACCAACAATTGTCCTTTTGAAACCTTTTCACCTACATTTACGTGTACTTTGTCCACAAAGCCCATCATTCGGGTGCTAAGGGTGGCGCTATTTGCAGCTTCTATTTTTCCGCTGGCGGTTAAAAAGGGTGTGTTGTTTTCTGCAGCTACGGAACTTACTGTTACTGGCACGGCAAGGGTTGTATCTCCTTTTTTCTCTTCGGAAGAATTGCCGCAACTTGCTAGTGCTAAAATTGCCGTGAAAAACAAACTTGTATAAATTAATTTCATATTGAATATTTTAAATCTTTTCGGTGTTGATTATAATTTTGATTTGATTTCGATACAAGCGAAATTTTAATCGATAGTTATTTGGTCTTTATAAGAAGGTTTCGACTGCGCTCAACCCGACTTTGGGTTACGGATTTCGATTTCGATTTTATTTTCAATACTTTGCTATTAAAAACTGCAGATATGCCAAAGCATAATTATGCTGAAAAATGGTGTTGAAATACTCCAACTGTTTTTGTGAAAATTGAGTTTCAGCCATTAATAAATCGGTGGTTTTTTCCAAACCTTCAGTGAATCTGTTTGTGCGTATTCGCAATGCTTCTTTTGATTGCTCCAGTGCCAATTCAGTCAATCTTAAATTGTTTTTTGCATCTTGGAGCATCCTTTTTGCTTTGTTCAACTCCAATTGGCTTTCGGCTTTGTACTGTTCCAATTCAAGGTTTGCTTTATTGAATTCGGCTTTGCTTTTTTGCATCTTTCCGAAGCGTTTCGAACCCTCAAAAAGATTCCACGTTAAAGCTGCACCGAATAAATAGCCATTGGCGTCTGACTGAAAAATTTCGTCATCGTAAAGTTCGTAGCTTCCAAAGGCATTCAGTCGTGGCAAAAACGTCATTTTATCTGCTTTGTAATTTTGCTTGTAGGCTTCCACCGCAAATTCCATTGCCTGAATATCTGCCCGTGAAGCTGAAAGATTTTCCAAAGAATCCAATTCCGAAGCTACCGTTAGCGAATCTGTAGGTTTTAAAACTCCCGACACCTTTTCATTCATAAGTACCGCGAGATATTCCGAAATATTTATCACGTTGCTCTTGGCGTATTGCAATTGGCTCTCCACTTCGGCTTCGCGCACTTGCACCGCCAAAACATCGCTCTGTTGCAGATAGCCCTGCTTTAAACTGTTGTTTGCCAACCGCAGGTTTTCATTGGCGGCTTTTAGCGCAGTTTCCAAAACTGTTATACTTTTATACGCCAATTGCAATTGCATATAGGCCTTTTCGGTTTCAAGAATAAGATAATCTCCTGTACGTGCCAATTGCATTTGTGAGGCCTTATATTTTGCATTTGCAGCTTTTCGTTGGAAAATACCGTCCACATTTATCAGCGGCTGCTGCACTTCAAATTTTGTTGCGAACATATTTATCGGCGAGGGGTTGTTCAGTTTGTTCGGGTCAAAATCGGCTTGCCCCACCATTTCCTGATTCAGTTTAAACCCAAATGCCATTAGCGGATTTGTGGTTGCCATTCCTGTATGCGAGGCGGTGATATTTGGAAGAAACACCGCGTTTGTTTGATTGAAATCGCCTTTGGCGGCCAATACTTGCTGTTCGCCGATTTTCAGTTTATTGTTTTGCTGTATCACCTTTTCCAGCACTTCGGCTTTGGAGATGGGCACCGTTTGCTGCGCGAAAAGCATCGTTGGCAGCAAGGCAATTAGTGTGATTGTATTTTTAAGCTTCATTTTCAAAATTAATTTGTTGCAAACATAATTTAGAAATCGGGACCGGTCAGTAACTAATGTTACCAAAGTAAAAGCACCCACTTGGGGTGCTTTTCACTACTCACTAAAATCTGCACTAATTAGGAACGAACAAACCAAGAAACGTTCCTAAATACTCTTGATAACCTTGGTCAATTTTTTTTGGACATCTTTCGCTATGTCTGCCAAAGCGTTATTTTCCACTGCCATCATTGAAGCCGCTGGATCTACAGCCGAAATTTCAACTATTCCAGGTTCGCGCTCCTGCACTATTACATTGCAGGGAAGCATGGTCCCAATTTTGTTTTCGGCCTGAAGGGCTTGGTGTGCCAATTGCGGGTTGCAAGCACCTAAGATGGTATAGTTATAAAAATCGGCATCCAATTTCTTTTTCAAAGTGGCTTTAATATCTATTTCCGTCAACACGCCAAAACCTTCTTCCTTTAAAGCTGCCGTTGTTTTTTCAAGGGCCTCTTCAAAACTTGTGTTTTTCAATGTGGTACTGATGTAATAACTCATATTTTTATTATTTAAAGTTACTTTAATAATTAGGTACAAAGGTAAGATTGCAACTCGGGAAGTTCTGTAACATAGATTACACCAAATAAACTTTACTTCAATTTTTTTATTTAGAAATCTTCTGGAACCAAAATCAAAAAGACTTGTTCTACAGAGAACGCAAAGTATTGTTGAGCCCGCTGAGGTCCTGGGTTTTGATTCTTTCACCTTATGCCTATCCACTCACATCTCTTGTACTAATCGATATATATATGGCAATTATTTAGGAACGGCACGAACATCCATTAAATCCAATGAAACGGTTCCGAAGAAAAGAAAATCAATCTAAAACTAAAGGGAGATGATTTTAATGCTATTTCGTTTAAGTTCAATTTTCCCCATCGATTCCAGCTTTTTTCATTAAACGTGCATCTTGTGGATTGGTTTTCTTAAAAAACTACAATTCCATTCCAGATTTAGAAATTCTATTTCAGAATAGTTAATATAATTTAAAACCTGCCACTCGCAAAAGATAAATGCAGTAACTTATTCCAAATTTGAAAGAAAATGGATGCCTATTTAGCAAAAAAAAATAAATTAAAGGATAAAGTTGTAGTTATCACAGGTGCATCAAGTGGTGTGGGGCTCGCAGCGGCAGAAGCCTTTGCAAAAGAGGGTTGTTTTTTGGTGCTGGCTGCCCGAGGCGAAGCAGGCTTAGCGGAGGCCACGGGTAGATGCTTAGATCTGGGAGCTCTGGCTTTTAGCGTACCCACGGATATGTCCGTAGCTGAAGAGGTCCAAAATCTTGTTTCAAAAGCACTGGAATATAATGGAACTATAGATGTATGGGTAAACAACGCCGGGGTCATGGCCACGGGTAAATTTGAGGATATGCCCTTTGAAGCATTGGATCAGATCATAAAAACCAATTTGTTAGGGTACATGCACGGAGCACGATGTGTGCTTCCTGTTTTTAGGAAACAGTCCTACGGTGTGCTTATTAACAACATTTCTATTGGAGGATGGATGCCCGCACCTTACGGGGCGGCATATTCGGCTTCCAAATATGGAATTAGAGGAATGGTGGAAACCCTGCAGGGAGAGGTGAGCGATGCCAAAAATATCCATATTTGTGCACTATATCCGAGCATACAGCGCTCAACGGGTAATATGCACTCTGCCAAATACAGTGGACTGGATTTTAAAATTCCGCCTATGGCTTCAGATCCAAAAGAATTGGCCAAGGCCATGGTTGAAATGGCAAAACATCCTAGAAAGAGCCTTTTTACAAGCTGGTCCTCCTTTATTTTCAAATCTCTTTATAGCCTCTTTCCCAATACCATTGTTAACGTAAATTCTGCCGTCCTGCGTTTAATGATGAGCAACAATTCGTCCACGGACACCAATGGAAATGTACTTAGGCACTCTCCACCTCCCTTACGGATATATGGTGAAACTATGCTACCCGTGCCATCCCGAACTACAAAGGCAGTGGTTTTATCTGGGATAGGAATTCTGGGAGCTTATTGGTTGCTTCGCTCCAACAAGAAATAATACTCTTTCATTCCCCCAAGCGCCAAATACTTTTATGTTTTAATTATCTACTGCAAAACTCAACAGTTCTATTAGATACACAAAAAACCGATTACTATGAAAAATACATACTTTCCGGTAGCCAACCTAAACGATTTAAACGAAGGTGAGATGAAGCAGGTAAATGCGGATGGGACAGATATTCTTATTGCCAAAATAGACGGTAAGGTCTTTGCCGTTGGCGCCCATTGTACACATTATGGGGCACCTTTAGCCAAAGGAGCTCTTTGTGGGAAACATGTTATCTGCCCATGGCACCACGCGTGGTTTGATCTAACAAATGGCCATCTTTTGGAGCCACCTGCATTGGATGCCTTACCCCGTTATGACGTTGATATAAAAGACAACCAGATTTATGTGGGTCTTCCGGAAGAAAGAACAGAACACAAATTACCTTCTATGTCTTGCAGCGATCCAAAACCAGACCCACGTAGTTTTATTATCCTTGGAGGTGGCGCTGCGGGTTATGCTGCGGCCCAAACTCTGAGAGAAGATGGTTTTAAAGGAAAAATCACCATGATTACCCAAGAAAAACAATTGCCTTATGATAGACCGATGTTGAGTAAAAACTATCTTCAGGGAAAAGTCACCCAAAAAGATATTCCCCTCCGTCCGGAGGATTTTTTTTCAACATATTCCATCGATGTACTTTCAGAAAAAGTGGCCAAAGAAGTGGATCATGAAAATAAAGAAATCACTTTTGAAAATGGAGAACGCCTAAAATATGATTCTTTATTAGTGGCTACCGGGGGCATTCCAAGAAAGATGGACTTACCTGGAGCTGATCTGTCAAACATTTTTGTACTTAGGAGCTTAGATTCTGCTGAAACTATTGTAAACGCGGTTGCGGATGTCAAAAAGGTTGTGGTGGTAGGAGCCAGTTTTATTGGTATGGAAGCAGCTGCGAGTTTAACTGTTCGTGGTTTGTCGGTAACCATTGTCGCACCTGGAAAGGTACCCTTTGAAAAAACCTTGGGTCCCGAAATAGGAACGTATTTCAAAAAACTTCACGAGGAGCATGGGGTTCAATTTGAACTTGGAACGCACGTTAAAAATTTTGAAGGTCACCATAAAGTATCGGCCGTGGTTCTAGAATCGGGAAAACGATTGGAAGCTGATGCAGTGATAACAGGGATAGGAGTAAATCCTGCCACGGATATTCTCAAAAATATCGAAAAACAAAAAGACGGAGGGGTAGTGACAGATGGGTATTTAAGTCTGGCGCCCGGTCTTTATGCCGCAGGAGACATAGCCGCCGTTCCGGATCCACATACTCAGCAACCGAGACGAATAGAACATTGGCGATATGCTCTTCAACAAGGTTTTGCCGCTGCGCACAACATGGCTGGAAAAGACCAGGCATTTACTGGAGTTCCATTTTTTTGGACCGCCCATTTTGGTGTTTCTCTCCGATACCTGGGTCATGCAGAGGGTTGGGATGAAATATTTTACGATGGTGATATCCCAAGTAAAAAATTCTTAGCTTTTTATATTAAGAATGGTAGAATTACGGCCATTGCAGGAATAGGAAGGGATAAGGAAATAGCCTATATGGAACAACTATTTAAAGACGGTAAAATGCCATCGGCATTCGACCTTAAGCAAAATGGTTATAGCCAAACTTTTGGTTCCTTGATTAATTGATCTAAAAATCTAAAGATTTAATAAAAAATAATCATTATGGCACATAAAAAACATAGGATCACGGCAACGGAAATGGAGGGACAGACCCTTCCCTATCCAGCAAAACAATCGGATATGGATATCCAACCGCAAACCGATCTGTCGCAATACAAGGCGGCGGGAAAATTGAAGGACAAAGTAGCCATTATTACAGGTGGAGACTCAGGTATTGGAAGAGCGGTGGCTTTGGGTTTTGCAAAGGAAGGAGCCAACGTTGCTATAGTTTATAACGTCAATGACTCCGACGCAGAAACCACTAAGAAAATGGTTGAGGATGTGGGAAAACAATGTTTGATTATAAAAGCGGATGTACGCCAAAGAAATGCTTGTTTTGATGCCGTAAAACAGACAGTAGATACTTATGGGAAACTTAATATTTTAGTTAACAATGCTGCCTATCAACATGTAGAAAAAAAATTAGAAGATATAACAGAAGAACACTTAAGACGAACCTTCGAAACGAATATTTATGGCTATTTTTTTATGGCCCAGGCCGCCATTCCTCACTTAAAAAACGGTGACGCAATAATCAATACCGGAAGCATTGTCGGGTTAACTGGACTTCCCATACTGCTTGATTACTCTGCTAGTAAGGGGGCCGTGCATACTTTTACAAAATCATTGGCCCTGCAATTGGGAAAGAGAAACATTCGCGTTAACTGCGTGATCCCAGGCCCGGTATGGACTCCCAATATTCCCGGCACCATGCCGTTTGACGAAATCGAAAAATTTGGACATGAAGTAGCTCTGGAAAGACCAGGACAACCCGAAGAATTAGCTCCAGCATACGTTCTTCTGGCATCGGACGACGGCAGTTTTATGACTGGAAGTTTGATTGAAGTTACCGGTGGACGTTTGTCCAGTTAAAGAGAGAAAATGAAGCGCCAAACCTCAAAATATTGGAATCTTACACAAGAGATTTTAGACAGTGAATACCTAACAACACCTACTAAAATTGCATTGAAGGCACGAATTGAAAAGAATGACGGGCTGTGTTTTTTTGATGCCAATTCCTATGATTTACTGTCCATAATTTGTGACTTATTAATAGATCAAGATTCTGAAAACAGGATAATAGAAATTGCCGGCTTTATTGATGAACGCCTTCAAAAAAACGAATCTGACGGGTGGCGATATGATGGTATGCCACCCGACCGCATTATGTATACTGAAGGATTGAAAGCCGTGGACGCCGCCTCTGAACAACTTTTTCAAAAAAAGTTTTTGTTGTTGTCAAAACAGCAGCAAAAGAAAATCTTATCTGATATACAGAGCGGGAATGTAGATGGTAAAACATGGAAACTAATAAATCCCATTTTATTTTTTGAGGAAATATTAGCAGAAACAACAGAGGTCTATTTTAGCCATCCATGGGTGCAAACCAGTTTCCATTATGCGGGGATGGGCGATGCGAAAGGATGGGCGAAGCTAAAATTGAACCAAGAAGAAAATCTTGAAAAAAGAATGCAATGATTATTATTAATTAAATGTGGAGCGAAAATGACCACCTTTCTTTGCTCACAATCATAAAAAGTAAATGCAAAAATACTCGTATAATGATTTAGTTGATGCAGTAGTAATAGGGACGGGTGCGGGTGGCGCCCCTATTATTGCCCGCTTGGCAGAAGCTGGCCTTAAGGTAGTGGCTTTAGAGGCTGGAAAATTTTGGAGTCCCCAAAGAGATTTCGCTACAGACGAGAGGGAACAAAAGAAAATATATTGGAATTATGAACGACTTTCTGCAGGTAAAGACCCACTGGCTTTTGGCAGAAATAATTCAGGTATTGGTGTAGGCGGTTCTACCTTAGCCTATACGGCATTTACCCCAAGACCACATCCCGACGACTTTACACTCCATTCGGATTTTGGTGTAGGAAAAGATTGGCCCATAGGCTATAAAGATCTTGAAGCTTATTACGATGAACTTGAACAATTTTTAGGAATTTCTGGACCAACACCCTATCCTTGGGGACCAGAAAGGAATTCAGGATATCCTCTTCCGCCAAATGAAATAAACGGAGCTGCTCAATTAATGCAAAGAGGCTGTAGAGAACTCGGTATTAAAACATCGCCAGCAGCCAATGCGATATTGTCCGCACCTTACACTCAGACCCATGTTGGGGAGAGAAGGGCATGTATCAACCGGGGATTTTGTGAAGCAGGTTGCAGTACCGGTGCTAAGGCAAGCATGGATGTCACTTTTATTCCCTTGGCAATTCATTTTGGTGCAGAAATCCGAACAGAATGTTTTGTTACCAAATTGGGGGTAAAGAATGGACAGATTAATCGAGTGACCTATTTGGATAATGGAATCGAAATATCGCAAGAGTGTAGATATGTCTTTTTATGCGCTGGAGCAATAGAAACCCCACGATTGCTCCTTATGAACAGTATTGCAAACAGTAGTGGCCAGGTGGGGAAAAATTTTATGGCGCACGTTAGTTTGCAGGTTTGGGGCGAATTTGAAGAATTGGTCCATCCTTATAAGGGAATTCCCGCGAGTTTAATTTCGGAAGACATGCGCAGGCCCAAATCTGCAAATTTTGCAAGCGGTTATTTGCTACAGTCTATTGGCGTGATGCCCATAACCTATGCCTCTCAATTATCACGGGCCACCGGCATTTGGGGTTCCGAATTAAGGAATAAAATGAAGAAATACAATCATGTTGCCGGTATTAACATCCATGGAGAATGCCTTCCGTACGATCACAATTATTTAGAACTTTCTAATGAAAAGGATAAACTAGGACTTCCAAAACCCCGGATTTTTTTTAGTCACGGGGAGAATGAAAAGAGAATGTGCGCACATGGAGAAAAATCTATGACCGAAATATGGGTCAGAGCCGGCGCAACAAATATTTTTAAAGTTTCACGAAATGCACATTTAATAGGCACCTGCAGAATGGGAAATAAAGCATCCGAAGCTGTTGTGGATGAGGAGTGTAGGTCCTATGATATCAATAACCTGTATATTTCGGATAATTCGGTTTTTCCAAGTTCCCTTACAGTAAATCCATCGTTGACAATAATGGCAAATGCATTAAGAGTGGCAGATATTTTTTTAAATGGTTTCCGAAATTAAAATCAAAAATTATGGCAGACAGTTTTCTAAAATTTATAGACCAAAAATATGGCGACTCTACCTATAAGGGCGATCAATATGGCGGTGCAGGTGGAAAGGACGGAAGTGGGTTACCCCAGCAAAATTCTGGTAATTTTATGTTCGCTACCGGTATAGAATGCTCCTACCCCACAATTGATAAAGGGAAAACCCGACGGGATTTATTGAAAGAATGCAAGCATTATGAGTATTGGAAAAAGGACTTAGCCTTAGTCAAAGAATTAGGGTTAAATGTTTTGAGATACGGTTTGCCATACTATTCCATTCATGTGGCTGAAAATAAATTCGATTGGACGTTTGCCGATAAGGTTATGAACGAGATGAAACACCTAAAAATCATTCCCATCTTGGACCTAATGCACTTTGGGGTTCCAGATTGGATTGGCGATTACCAAAATCCCGAATTGCCCATTCACTTTTCAAATTACGCAGCAGCGGTGGCTAAACGATATCCATGGGTAAAATTTTATACGCCTATCAATGAAATTTATGTCACTGCCAAAATGAGCGCCAAGGAAGGCCTATGGAACGAACAACTTAAAAGTGATAGAGCTTTTGTAACTGCATTAAAAAATATAACAGCGGCCAGTATTATGGCCACACATCAAATTGCGGATCAAAGACCTGATTGTGTTATTGTCCAAAGTGAATCGGCAGAATATACGCACGAGGCGTATGTGGAAAAATCTCCAGAAATCGCTCTATCAAACAAGCTACGGTTTTTGGCCTTGGATCTTTTGTACGCTCACCCACCAGATGCCGATGTATATATTTATCTCCGGAAAAATGGAATGACCGAAAAAGAATATGAATGGTTTATGGCCGGAGAACCACCGGGATATCAGGTTATGGGCAATGATTATTATGGAAGAAATGAAAAAATTTTACTGAGCAACGGGGAAAGAATGGACGCGCCAGATGTTTGGGGGTGGTATTTGATGACCAAAGAATATTACAACCGATATAAGAAGCCCGTAATGCATACCGAGACCAATACTTTTGATAAAGACAAGGCTCCCTCTTGGCTCTGGAAGCAATGGCTAAACATTTTAAGGATGAGGGAAGATGGCGTTCCGGTTCTGGGATTTACTTGGTACAGTTTGATTGACCAAATAGATTGGGATAAAGGACTTGCTAAAAAAGAAGGCACAGTGATAGAATGTGGATTATACGGCCTGAACAGAGAACCACATCCCGTGGCCGACGCCTATAAAATGCTCCTTAGAGATTTTGGGCAAATTACTATTGTTCCTTTTGGTGAAATGTTTGAAATAACCGATCGACCTGCCGAACTGAAAGTTGAAGTATAATAAAAGGGCCCGCAAGGACCCTTGGTTTTTTTTTACACGAGAATAAAATTTCGTAAAAAAATAAATATTATAAAGGAGACACCAATTCCTCAAACCATTTCTTAACATCTCCTTCCAAGTGTGGAGACAACTTCTCACGAACCTGATTATGATATTGGTTCAACCAGGTTATTTCTTCTTCTGAAAGTAAATCCTTATTAATTGCGTTTTTAAAAAATGGACATAAAGTCAAAGTCTCAAAATCAAAAAAGGTATTCCACTCCGTCTTTTTCCATGGTTGTACAAGAATCAAATTTTCGTGACGAATTCCGTATTTTCCTTCCACATAATACCCTGGCTCGTTGGAGAGCACCATTCCCGCTTCCAGTTCTACCGGATTAAGGTCCTTGCGAATACTTTGTGGGCCTTCATGAACATTTAAGAAACTGCCCACACCATGTCCTGTGCCATGATTATAATCTTTACCTTCCTCCCAGAGTGGCATCCTGGCAAGAGCATCGAGTTGAACTCCTTTTGTTCCCTTTGGAAATTTGGCCAGGGAAAGGCGTATCATTCCTTTTAATACCAAGGTAGCATCCTTCTTAAATTCATCAGAAATTTCTCCAAGAGGAAAGGTTCTGGTTATATCAGTTGTTCCTTCTAAATATTGTCCTCCGGAATCTACCAAAATACTGCCATCATTGGTAACCTTCGCACTGTCATTTTCCTTGGCAGAATAATGTATAATTGCACCATTTCCCTTATATCCGACAATGCTGGAAAAACTATTGCCGATAAAGTTTTTACCTTCGGCACGAAATTCATGAAGCTTCTTCCCTATTCCATATTCATCCAAATCTTCCTTTCCAACGGTATGGGTAAGCCAATAAAGGAATTTTACCATAGCCACACCATCTCTTACCATTACCATTCGAAAACCTTCTTGTTCAATTTTATTTTTTACGGCTTTCATTAAATTCCCCGGAACTGCTTTTTCAATAACCTTATTATGATTTTTAACGGCTTCAAATATAGAATGGTTAGCCGAGGTTGCTACCCAAATCGTTTCGTCTTGAAGCGTCTTCAAAACATCAAAAAATTCGTTATAGTCTTTTATGGTAACTCCTTCTCCATTTAAATTGGTCACAGTTTCAGAATCCAGTTTATCTTTGTTTACGAATAAAATACATTCTTTTTTGGACAGCAAAATATATCCCATAAAAACAGGATTGGATTGTACATCGCTTCCTCGCAAGTTAAGTGTCCACGCCACATCATCCAGACTGGAAATTATATGATAGGTAGCCCGCTCCTTTTCCATCATTTTTTGAATGGCCGAGATTTTATCGGCAGCAGACTTTCCCGCACGCTCAATGGGGTGCTGAAATACTTTATTGTTGCTCGGTTCTGGCCGTTCTGTCCATATATTTCCCAAGAGAGGCCTATCCTTTAAAAAGCGATCATTATCAGAAAGTCTTTTTTCCACTTCCTTCCAGTGAGCCTGGGAAGTTGCCAGACCATTCAATGCCACCGTCGCACCTGAGGAAGTTTGGGAAATAATCCACTCAATATAGTTCGGGGTTCCTTCCACACCATCTTTAAATAAATCAATTCCGGATCCCTCTAATTCTTTCGGAGCCTGAGTGAAATAGCGACCATCCGTCCAAAGGCCCGCTTTATCCAGTGTTACCACTACAAGCCCGGCAGAACCGGTAAACCCGGACAACCAGGTTCTTTCTTTCCATTCGGCAGGCAAATATTCGCTCATATGAGGATCGGCGGAATAAATAATAAAGGCCTCAACGTTATTTTTTTTCATTTCCGATCGCAATGCGGATACTTTTTCTTTAGATGTCATAAAAAATATGGGTTTTAAAGTGGAAAGTTACAGAATATAGGATTTATTAAAAACTTCCCTAAGAGTTAATTTCGATTTCGACCGTTAGGAATTCCCACTGATACTATCAATAAAACTACCACTAAAGAAAATTTTCCGCTTTCTATTCTATAAAGAAAATTTATACACGGGTGAGAATAAATTGGTGGTATTAACCCATTCAGAGACTATTATAATTTATAAAAATAATTTTGGTCAATAAGATAAAGTGGAATTATTGAACAAATATTATTGGGAATGAGGATTTTTAAAAAATTGAAAATTGGAGCGGACAATGTTATTTAATTCCATTCTATTAATATCTTTGGTTGAAAAATTATGTTAATTGGTTTATCAGCGTTAAAGTCCACATAAATCTTGAATTAAAAGAAATCCACCCCCAATGAAGCAAAACTACCTTCTCCATCAAACTTGCAAAGTTTCATTTTACACAATTTTTCTTTTGCTGGGTTCCATTGCCCAAGCCCAGTTGCAACAGTCCAACTTTTCCAATTTCGAGGATAGCTTAGTTGAACCACCCAAAAAAGCAACATTTTTTAAAAGTAAAGCCTTTAAAATTGGAATAACTCCCACCATTTTTTTTGCTGCCAGTGCCGCTACTTGGAATGAAAGGGAAAATATCCGTGAAATCCGAAACAGGTATATTCCTACGTTTTCCCACAATTATGATGATTATTTGCAATATGCACCAGCGGTAGGTGTTTATGCCTTAAACCTTTCTGGTGTCAAAGGGAGAAATGACCTGGGAAGGGCAACGATTTCCTATGCAACAAGCGCAGTAATAATGGCCATTTTGGTAAATTCCATTAAATATACTGCCCGCGTGGAGCGTCCCGATGCCTCTGCAAAAAACTCCTATCCATCGGGCCATACCTCCATGGCCTTTACCAATGCTACCTTCCTGCATAAGGAATATGGGCATCTTAGTCCCATGTATAGTATAACCGGCTATTCCATGGGAACCTTCACTGCCTTAGGACGAGGTTTAAACAATCGGCATTGGATTTCAGACGTATTAGCTGGTATGGGAATTGGGATTTTGTCAACCGAACTTGGATATTTTTTCGTGAATAAGTTTTATAAAAATGAAGGTGATAGGCCAGGTGAATATGATTTTGGGGATCCATTGGACATACCTTCCTATTTATCACTTAAAGTAGGATATGCCTCTGCATCCCGAAATTTAGTACAAAACCTCGATCTGGATATCGAGTCAAGGATAGGCTTTGAGGCAGGGATTGAAGGTGCTTATTATTTCACTCAAAATTGGGGTCTCGGTGCGGATTTTTCTTTTGTCAGTTTTCCTATTAGTACGAATTCCGAAAGTTTTTCGGATCCCGATTTTGGGTCACTAACTGCCGAAATAGTGACTCAATCCATAGGAGCGCTCAATTTTACTGTTGGCCCCCACTATACCTACCGCTTTGCGCCAAAATGGTTGGTGCAGGCAAAGGCGGGTGCTGGAGTTACAGTAGGTGCCACGGGTAAAATCTCCTTTAGAGTGGACGGAATTGACAATGACAACAATATTCTTAATGATGAGTTTGAACTTTTATCCTATAAGCCGGAAACAGCTTTTAAAATGAATGGAGGATTGGCCATAACTTATATGCTAAATTCAGAACTTGGACTTACGGCATATTCCGATTATCACTATTCCAATCCTAGTTTCACCTATACCCTATCAGAAGATGTAACCGATCCTGATACCGATGATATAATCAGTACGACCGAAAAAAATAGATTGGATTATTTTACTGCCGGTTTAAGGTTGACAGCCTTTTTTTAAACCCTTACCGAGAAATTTAAAATAAATTATCTCTCTTTAAATCAAAAAACCATCCTCAATAATTGGATGGTTTTTTTATTAGGACCAAAAATATTTTAATTGATAATTTACAGTAAAAAATAAATTATTAAGCCGATAGGTAGGTTAATTGTCTATTGAGCTGATAGTCCTTGGGACTACAATTATATTTTTTCTTGAAAATTTTCGAAAAGTAACTCCTGCTTGTAAGACCGATGCTATAGACAACTTCGGAAATATTCAAATCAGTAGTTTTTATTAGATGTTCAGCAGCCAGAATTCGTGTATGACGAATATATTTGGTAACGGTGAGGCCATGCATCAATCTAAACCCTTCCTGAAGTTTTGCCTTGGAAAGTCCCGATTGTTGACAGATGGAGGAAATTGTATACTCCTTTTCAGGGTGCTTTTTAATCATAGTGGATATTTCCTGGATGGTAGCCATTTCTTTGCGTGTCAATGTCCCGATATTCATATCAAGATTTTCCAAATCATCGGAATGTTGCTGCAGCTGTAATGCAATAATTGTTTTTATGGCAGCTTCAATTAGCAAAGAGCGGACTATCCCGTCGTGGGAAGTATCTTCCAACTGCTGTATGGTATCCGCAATTTTCAGGTTCAGTGAACCTATATAAGCAACGCGGGGCTCGTTATCTGAAAGTTTAAAGATGCTTTGAAGTTTTTGCACAAATATATCGTTCAAGTTTACATCATTTTCTTTGTAAACTGTACTTATATTTATGGTAGACAAAATATATTTTTGATCTTTTGTAAAATGTAAATCGGAACTTAACCCTTTACCGTAGCCAAAAATTACGGATCTAAATTTTTCGATCTGTCTGGTATCCGAATCATTGCCGAAATTGTGCAGTAAATTGGATTCCATGGAATACAAAAATTCGTAGTTTATAGGATGGTCGGAAACCATTTGGAAACGAATATCGTCAAAGAAGATTATATTGTAATTTATGAAAGAAATACCATCTCTTTTAGTGAATTGGCTTATGGACCCTTTAGCTACTTCATTATCAATTTTCAAGAAAATCTCGTTATCTCTCGTTGAAAGTGAGCCGCCCAACTGTTGTTGCAACTGCTCCAGAAAAGATATATTATAAAATTTTTTTAAGTATATGTATTTCATATTAAGATAATTTAAGAAGTCCAACACAAAGTTGTTAATTTTGAGCAAATAAACTTTTATATAATTGTCTTATATAATTTCATAATTGTCGGAAAATTGTTTTATCTTTGAAATAAGAAAAACCGATGATAATTTACCATCGGTTTGAATATTAAAGCTTTTAAAATGATGTGTAGTAGATTCATGAAAAAAGCCGTCGATTCTGCCTCGTTAAACGTTTTCCTACATTTGCAGGAAATACGTCCCCCTTTTAACGCGGATCCTCAACGGCTTTTTGATTAATTTTTACTTCCGAAGGCTTTGTTTTAATTCATCCTTCTTTCTCTTTTCAAAAGTACTATCATACCCCCTTGTGAATTGACCTAAAAGGCCAAATTTTTGCTCTTTTAAGAAATGTTTTAGATTTCTTTAATATTCATCGGGATCCTTAGGAAGGAATATAGTGAAAACAGCTCCTCCTTGTACTTTTCCCTGCGCGGTAATTATTCCATTATGATTCTCCACAATCTTTTTACAAATAGCCAAACCTATTCCAGTACCTGAATTTCTATCGGAATGTAACCGCTGAAAGACCTCGAAGATTTTATCGGCATGATCTTGGTTAAAACCCATACCCGTATCACTTACTGTAATTTTGTGATAGTACTGTGATTTTTTACGGAATTCCTGCTCAATATCCTTACTGGGAACCAATTCTGAAGAAACAATTATTGAATTTATTTCCCCCTCCTTCCCATATTTAATTGCATTTGTGAGAAGATTGGAAAACAGCTGTTCCATTTGAAAAGGAATTCCTCTTACAGTAGGCAGGCTTTTGATAGTTACCTTTATTTCATCGGCAATCAGAAAGTTTTGGTTTTGAAGTACTTTGTCAAGGATGTTATTAAGCTTAACTCTTTCAAAATCCATATCCTCGCTCCCTATCCTGGAATAAGATAATAAATGGGTAATCAGTGTTTGCATGCGCTGTGCATCGCGCACTATTTTAATAAAATATTCACGGTTCTCTTCGTTGAGCAAAGCATCCTCACTAATCATTGAGATAAACATCTGAATTTTTCTCAGCGGTTCCTGAAGGTCATGACTTACCACCCGATTAAAGGACTCAAGTTCTTCATTACTTCGTTTCAATTCTATATTTTGATCCTCAATCACCAATTTACTTTGCATTTCTGAAGTGATATCCTGCATTACTCCCACTAAAAATTCACGGTCGTTCTCAATTATAATTCTACCCGTTGTAATGAGATTACGTGTTGCGCCCTCTTTGGTAATTATCCGATAAGATTGCTGCGCTTCCACTTTATTTTCCATAATCTCCTTGACAAAATTGTCAAATAGCTCCAAATCATCTGGATGTACAAACGAACGGAACTTATTGAAGGTTACGGTGATCTCCCTATTTTCAAAACCGAGCACGCGGTGGAAATTTTTAGAGAAATAAGCATTTCCCGTTCTTATATCCAATCGGAAACTCCCTCCACTGGCGATAAGTTCGGCTTGGTCCAGAGCAGTACTCTTTTCCACCAATTCCCTATTGATTTCTTCCAGCTTGAGAGCAGAGGACTTAAGGGGAGTAACATCCACTGAGGTAATGGTTACGGCGTCCCCTAACTTTATGGCAGTGGACCAAAAGGTTTTTACATTTTCCATTAAGTTATAATGGTGTTCAAATTGTACAACTTGGTCGTTGTCCATACATTCCTTTAGCATCCTAAAATACCCATTTTCAAAGGTCACCGGATACAGTTCACTAAGTTTTTTACCTATTATATCTTTGGGCATCAAATCATTTTCACCCGCAATACGGTCGTTGGAATACACAATTTTAAAATCCACTATCTCCTGGCTTTCGTCGCGTATGGGTTTATAGTGGTCGATCATATTCTCGGTGCTCTTTAAAATATTGGTCAAAAACGCTTTGGTTTCTTTCATCTCTCTTCGATTCCAAAGAATGCGCCAGAATGCCAAAATAAATGCCACCAATGAGAACAGCGCCACCGCCCAAATAGTCAGTGGTGTAAATTTTATCGACGAATTGTAAACATTATTATTTCTTTTAAGATCAACCTCCGCATCCCATATCATTTGATCTCTCAAAAGCCGCATATTCTCCATTAGAGTGCTGATTTTCCCCATTTCCGCATTCATTAAAACATTATTTGGCGAATAAGAATGGTTGTTATCATTGAGCAGAGATTCTATCCGGTTGGAAAATTCTTTCCTGAACATAAGCATTTGGTCAATATTCGCTTGCTGTACGGGATCAGTTTTGGTCAATGATTTTAATCTTGAAACTGCATTTTGCCCTTGAAGCCTATATTGTTCAATTCCATTTAAAAAATCCGGATTTTGGGAAATTACATAATCAAACAATGCAGATTTCTGAATGGCATAACTCGAGAACATCTTGTGTATCTCCCGCTCCACGATTATAAAATGGTTGACCTGTTTAGAAGATTCTTCCAAACTTTTTATCTGTCGGTAGGAAATTGTTACGGCGGTGGTAAGCACTAATATAGCTACAACCAAAGAAATAACATAAATTTTTATAGAAGCGTCTTCATTATCTAAATCCATAAATTTGGGGAAGTGTGGAATTCAGAACAAAAATGCACTAATTTATGGTATTATTAAATACGGAGTAGAAAATTATCTTTATCAAGTTGGGAAGTTTGATATTGCCAATTAAGCTCAATGACTTTAGCGATCGATTCTTTCAACTTTCCAAAATCATTTGGCTTATTGATAAATATGTTCGCCCCGTTTATAAAGGTCTCTTCAATATCTTTTTCTGAAGAAGAAGTAGAATAGATCGCAATCATAATATCATTGAATCTGCTATCGTTTCGCATTTCTTTTAAACATTCCATTCCGCCCTTCACGGGCATGTTCAAATCTAGAAATATCACTTCGGGCAAATCTTGAAGACTGGAATGAAGATAATCCATTAATTGTTGGCCATCCTCAAACAGCGACAACTCCGTACTAATTTTAAGATTGCCCATTGCTTTCAGAAATAACTGACGATCATCCTCATCGTCATCTGCAAGCGCAATTTGAAGTTTTCGTTCGTTCATAGTAAATTGTAGAAAATAGATTAAAAGGCACTAAGCCTTCGCTCCTGTCTCTTTTGAATTAAATTTTGAAAACTGGTAGGAGTAAATCCAGTGGTTCTTTTGAATTGGGTTGATAAATGTGCAGAACTGCTGTAGTTGAGCTTTTCCGCAATTTCTCCAAAAGTCAACTTGCCTTCTATTATCAAGGTTTTTGCATAATCTATCTTCTTTAGAATAACAAAATTTTCTATGGAATTATAGGTTGTCTGCGAAAAGACTTCCGAAAGGTGATTATAGGAATATTGCAGTTTCTCAGAAAGATATGTTGAGATTTTATACTTATGCGCTTCGGCATCCGTATATATCATGTCATTGATGGCCTCCTTGATGCGATAGGTCAATTTATATTGTCTATCATCGACTATAGTAATGCCAACATCTGCAAGCGACTTTTCCAATTGCTGCATAAGATCTGGAGGAAGCGACTGTAATATTTCCACCTCTCCCATCCTATTCATTCTAAACTGGACATTGAAATCTTTAAACTGATCCCCTAAAACTTTTGCACATATGGCGTTAATGTCGAATTTAACATAGATCTTCATTATTAAATGAAATTAAATTTGAACTTAATTATCGGGGAAGGGGGAAACTAGAACAGTGGAGAGTTAGGATGGCTAATATACAAATTAAATTGATATAATCTTTTTCGGCAATTTTTTTATTAAAAATTTTCTACTTTCTCATTATTAATTCCCTCACCATAAATAATGTACATTAAGCGAGATTTTAATCCTAAAACATTTTTGAATAAAACCAACTCAATACTTACAATTGAATCAGCTTCTCTTAAACATTTAGGTATTTCAATTGGCCTTTATTGAGGTTTTTTCTCCTTCTTTGGCCTCATCGAATACCAATGTAAATTTGAAGGGAATCCATGGGGCTACCAATTCCGCTGGTGTGGGACCCACAAAAAAGTCGGAAGTGCTTAATTGAAAATTTCCCATTAGAATAATTTCACCTTCCGTATTTTCCCTTACTAAATCAATAGTTATCGGTCTGAACCTTCTTCTAAATTCAAGTTGACCGTTAACTTCAAAATTATTTTCATTTTTTGACACCGATGTGCTATTAAATTTAAAGTAGGGGTTACTCCTGGCGTTGCCTAACCAAGCCAGATAATCTGCATGGGATCCAGTAAAAGACAATAATGGCACCTGGAATGACAACGATTTGATGTCACCCGTGTCATCATCGAGATTAACAACGCCTTTTATTTGAATACTTTCCCCTTGAATGGGGAAAACAGGTCCCGAATCAACTTCGTATGATATTTTTGAAGTAACATCTTTTTGGGAAAAGGCACACTGGACATTTATAAAAGCAATAAAGCCAAGCAAGATCAACATTTTGTATATACACGTTTTCATTTTAATCCATTTAATAAAAACAACTCCTTTATCATACATCGATATATCCTCTAAACCGGGGATTTGAAAATTAATTTTTAAAAACATTGTTTTTATCCATCAATTGTTGATCAAAATCCCTAAGCCACTGTTTAATTTTTGTGGCAGCATCCTTGTCGGTTTTGCCGGAGAAATATTCCCCATTTTCCATTTCTATCCAAATAGTCAATAAAACTCCCGTTTTCGAGACATTTGGACTTACACGTGAATGAAGGGTTACACTTTTATTATTCAAAAAAGGAAGGGTTACGTGTTCGCTTTCAAATTCCACATCACCTTGCCCATAGGAAATCAAATAAGTGGTCCCCTTGTGTTTCTCAATAAACTTTTGCCAATTATAAATGACGAAACTTTCATTCGTGCCAATTATATCTGTAGTAAAACTGGAGGCATACTTTTGATATGGAAGGGGCTGTTCCAATATATTGAAATCATTTTGCCCGAAAACAGCCGTACCCAATAGAGTTAAAAACGAAAATAAGATTATGGATTTTTTCATATAGTAAGTTTGAAAATGGTTATTATTTAAAAATCAAAATATCCCTTTGGGATAACGTGAAACCCCAAATGATTTACAACTTCTTCAATTTTCCTTATTTCCACCATTTTTGACGTAAGAATGGTTATTTCAAAGGGATGGACGGAAGTATCTAAATTCAATTTCTTTATTCCTTCAATTTCATTTAAAGCCTCCATTATTTTTTCAAGATCCTTGGGCTCTTTGGCATTTGTGCCGAAAATTTTCCCATGTTCTCCAGGTATAACGTTTTCCGATAAATATCCCATCAAATTATCTATTTAAAACCCAAGTTTCAATCGTTGTTTTTACTGACACACATTATCCCAAAACCTTTACTTTTATGCCATTCACAAAAAGCCCCATTAAATTACGAAAAAAATGACCTTTATCTTACTCTTTTTCTCAATTTTAATATTTCTGTTGCTATTTGCTCTAATAAAAAGAAGGCGCAAAAAAATATTGGAAGTTCCCCCGCTTTGGACAAAATTGCTAATGGAAAACGTGGATTTCTACAAAAAGCTATCCCCCGTGGATCGAGGGAAGTTCAAAAATAAAATTGTTGATTTCCTCAATGAAACCTATATCGAAGGTGTTGGAACACCTATTGCTGATCTGGATAAAATATTGGTAGCCTCCAGTGCGGTAATACCCGTATTTAACTTTCCGGAATGGCATTATACCAACTTGAGCAGCGTTCTTTTATATCCTGAAAATTTTAATGAGGAATTGGAATACGACATGCTAGGGGAAAATAAAAGAATATCAGGGCTTGTGGGAAATGGGCAATTTGAGCATCAAATGATCTTATCCAAAAAAGCTTTATACGAAGGGTTTAGTTCCTCCAATGGTAGTAATACAGGAGTTCATGAATTTGTACATTTAATAGATAAAATGGATGGCTCCGCCGACGGCGTTCCAGAACGTATTTTAAAACATCCCTATGTAATTCCCTGGCTAAAATTGATCCACAAGGAAATGGAAGCCATTAACAACAATCACTCAGATATTCGAAAGTACGGCGGCACCAATGAAGCGGAATTTTTAGCTGTGGCTTCCGAATACTTTTTTGAACAGCCACATAAGTTCGAGAAAAATCATCCTGAACTTTATAAAATGCTAACTGAGTGCTTCCGGATTCCCAATTAAAAATTAGGTTATTTAAAATCGAAATTAAAAGGAATAAATTGTTATTACTATTCCAATTCAGATTTCAATCCTTGAAGATCATAACTTTCCTGTTCCCCGGTTTTCATGTTTTTAAGGGTAAACCTATTGTTTTCAATTTCTGATTCTCCTGTTAGAACGGTAAAAGGAATATCGCATTTATTGGCATAACCTATTTGTTTAGCCATCTTTATGGAATCTGGATACAATTCGGCGGCAATCCCATTTTGCCGCAATTGCTTAATTGCCTTTAAGGCATAGAGCGCTTCCTTTTCACCGAAATTTATGAACAATGCTTTACTATTTTCCGATACGGTTTCCGGAAAAAGATTCAATTGCTCCATAACAAGATAAATTCGATCCAGACCAAAGGAAATACCCATTCCGCTCATATCCTTCAATCCAAAAATTCCCGTGAGATCATCATATCTGCCTCCCCCTCCAATGCTGCCAATGGACACTCCATCCGGAGCGGCCACTTCCAGAATGGCGCCGGTGTAATAATTCAACCCCCGGGCAAGGGTGACGTCAAAAGTAAAATTAGCGCTTTGAAGACCGAGCACTTCGATGTTATAGGCTATAAATTCCAGTTCCTCCACACCTTGCTTTCCTAAAATGGAATTTGCCAACAACTTTTTTAAACTTCCCAACTGCTCCTTAAGATTTCCTTGGAGGGAAAATAAGGGCTGTAATTTGTTCAAGGCATCCTGTGGAATTCCCTTTTCACGCATTTCTTTTTTAACCCCGTCCTCTCCAATTTTGTCGAGTTTGTCCAGGGCTACGGTAAAGTCAATCAATTTATCCTCGGCGCCAATGGTTTCGGCAATTCCTGCGAGGATTTTTCGGTTGTTTATTTTTATGGTAACTCCTTGCACACCAAGGTCTGTAAACACAGCATCGTAAAGCTGAACAAATTCCACTTCCTGCCATAGCGATTTAGAACCCACCACATCGGCATCACATTGAAAAAATTCCCGGAACCGGCCCATCTGCGGTCTGTCGGCACGCCATACCGGTTGAATTTGATAGCGTTTAAAGGGAAAGGTTATTTCGTTCCGGTGCTGGACCACATAACGGGCAAATGGAACAGTAAGGTCATATCGCAAAGATTTTTCGGAAATCTTTGGCGTCATTTTATTGCTGTCTTTTTCGGAATAAATTACAGGGTCGATTTTTGATAAATAATCACCGCTGTTCAAAATTTTAAATATCAACCTATCCCCTTCTTCACCGTATTTACCCATAAGGGTTTCATTGTTTTCAAAGGATGGTGTTTCTATTGGATGAAATCCATAAAGCGCAAAATTTTTCTTTATTTTTCCAATAATATAATTGCGACGGATTACCTCTTCTGGGTTGAAATCACGGGTGCCTTTGGGAATGGATGGTTTCAAAATAGATTTTTAATTTAGATTTTTAAAATTGGGCAGAGAACAGGAAATAGAGAACAGGGAATAGAGAATAGAGAAAATTCCTCAATTTTAATTATTCAGTACTTTTAATCCATACTCATCAATATTTGCTCACCATCCACGGGATTGTCCGCCAATGCAAATATCCTAAATTATAGTAACTTTATCCAAGTTTTATCGTCCTATGGGTAATTCAAATTGAAAATATGTTTTCACTCTTCCGCGAAAATGTTCGCATTGCCCTTGATTCCATTAAAGGTCAATTGTTAAGAACCATTCTTACCATTGTAATAATTGCAATTGGAATTTGGGCATTGGTAGGAATATTGAGTGCGGTAAAAGCGCTGGAAAACTCTATTTCTTCTAATTTTGCCTCTATGGGCGCCAATACTTTTAGCATTCAACGCTATGAGTTCACCATGCAATCCAACAGAAGCGGAGAAAAGGAGAAAATAAATCCGATTATCAGTTATAACAATGTCAGGGAATTTTTGAACAAGTATGAATTCCCCCTCACCAACACTTCAGTATCCTTCCAAGGCACCTCACTGGCGGAGGTAAAATACGGTTCCGAAAAGACAGATCCCGAAGTGCAGGTTTACGGAGTAAACGAAAACTATCTGCAAAATACGGGAACAGAAATTGAGCGAGGCCGAAACTTTACCGTTTTCGACATTGAAAACAATAATAAGGTATGCCTCCTGGGATCTGATTTCCTTAAAAATCTTTTTAAAAATGAAGATCCTCTTAATAAAGTTGTCAGCATTAGGGGCGTGCGATTTAAAGTTATCGGGGTTTTGGAATCCAAAGGCTCATCCTTTGGGAACAACCAGGATTTAAAAATGTTGATTCCTATTCAAGTGGCACGCGGGATCTATACCCAGCCAAATATTAATTATAATATCAGCATAAAAGTAAACGACAAAGAACTGATGGAGGCCGCCCAAGACGATGCCATTATTACCTTTAGGAATATCAGAGGCCTAAATCCCGTGGAAGAGAACAACTTTGCCATACAACGAAGTGACGACCTAATTAACAGAATAGCCTCCATTACAGGCTATTTGTCTGTATCCGCTTGGGTAATTAGCATCATTACCATCCTTGGATCCTCTATTGCCCTGATGAATATTATGTTGGTATCTGTTACGGAGCGAACACAGGAAATTGGTGTTAGAAAAGCGCTTGGGGCGAAGCGCGTGACCATTTCTACACAGTTTTTTATCGAGACAATTGTGATTGGTCAGTTTGGGAGTGTTCTAGGGATTATACTCGGAATTTTAACCGGATTTGCCTTTGCAAAAATATTCGATTTTGAATTTAGTTTACCGTGGGCCGCAATGATTTGGGCAACGATTATCACCTTTATAGTCGCCGTTATTGCTGGTTCTTATCCTGCAGCAAAAGCAGCTAGACTTGATCCCATTGAGAGCTTGAGACACGAGTAGGGTAAAATCCAATTAGCAAATTTCAAATAACAAACTACAAATTCCTTATCACTTAGTTTCCTTTCAGAATTTATTGTTATGTTTATTGGATGAACAACCTAGAACGCAAACCGGTTGATTGCTCTAACTGTAGATCTCTTATTGAAAAGCATTATTGTCCAGAATGTGGCCAATTTTACAATCCCAAGAGACTCACGGCAGCAGGGTTTGTTGCTGATTTTATAGATACTTTCTTCGCTCTACACAAATCATATGTAATGAATTTGAAGCATTTATTCATCCGACCTCGGTTTGTAGTTGAAAATTATTGGAATGGATATCGGAATTTCTACTTCTCTCCAAATAGGATGTTGCTATTCACCACTTTATTGATTGCTCTTTACCTATATTTCTTTGAAAATACTTTTCTCGGTATCAATTTCGATGTGGAAAGTATTCCTTGGCTGGGAGTCCAGTTTTTTATAACGGCTTTGTTTCTCTTCTTCTTTATTCTATCGACAATGATTACCTACTTTAGGAAAAAGAAAAACCTGTTTGAACACTTAGCGTTGAACGCATACGTGTTTAGCATTATAACTTCAATATTCCTAATCCTTTCTGCCCTCCTGAAATATCTTTATGTAGCAGATCTTATTCAACTGACGTTTATCTTTTCCTATTGTATCTGGATTGCAAGAGTATTTGAACGGAAATGGTGGTGTATTTTGGGAATGGCATTATTGAATAGTATTCTATTTATTTTGATTACCGGTGTGCCCACCTATTTCTTGATCAATATGAAGCAATAAGTTGGGCTTAACTCTTTTTCAGCCTAATTATTCCTCCAGAAGGTCACTAAAATACGTAAATAATTCGCCTTTGGTGATAACTGCACCTTGTTGTATCAAAATGAAAATATCCTTGTTTCTATCTTCCTTGACGGCTTTTGTAGAAGTGTAAAGAACCACAGAATCGTCGTGAATATTTTGCTGCAACCATTTGTAACCGTATTCATTGGTAATATCAACTGCGGGATTTTCTATTTTGATAGCGATTAAGTCAAAATGTGTTTGTGAAATACGAAACAACATCAAGTGTTGTGGAGATATGTGTTCCAAATATCCAACTTTATTTAAAACTCCTTCCCATACCAAATCACTAAAAATGTCCAATTCCTCCTCGGCTACCTGTGGTTTGTTTTTCTTTATATCTTCCCATTCCTCGGCAGTAATGGATTGAGTGGCCAAAAAATTGATGAACTCCTGGTGAAGTTCTTCAAATTGTTCCTTGGTTAATCTTGCATATTTCATATTGTGAGATGTGAGACCTACCTTTGGCAGGCGGGTGTGAGATATGAGATGTGAGATGTGAGAAATAAAATTCCATGTCCAAAATCTAACATCTATCGTCTAATTAAAAAGCCTTCCCCAAAATGAGAAAGGCTTAATTTATTCTAACTGGAATAAGTTATTCAGCTTGTGCTTCAGAATTATCTTCTTCCTTAACTTCAACTTTAGCCTCAGTTTTTGGTTTTGCCTCTGCTTTGGTTTTGGTTTCCGGTTTTGGCTCGGCAACTACTTCAAAAGTAAAGTTGCTGATCACATCACGGTGAAAACGAATAGTAGAGTCGTATTGACCGGCACGTTTAACAGTACCCCCAGCAATAGCGATAAATTTTTTGTCGATAACCACACCTTCTTTGGAAAGAGCCTCGGAAAGGTCGGCATTGGTAACGGAACCAAACAATTTGTCCCCTTCTCCGGTTTTGGCGGTGATTTTAATGTCAAGTCCATTAAGTTTATCCGCTTGGGTTTTAGCTTCGTCAACGACTTTCTTTTCTTTAAATGCACGCTGTCTAAGGGTTTCTTCCAAAACTTTTTTAGCGGATGGAGTTGCCAAAGTAGCATACCCTTGAGGAATCAAAAAATTCCGACCAAAGCCATTTTTAACGGTAACTAGATCATCTGCAAATCCCAGATTTTCTACGTCTTTTTTTAATATAAGTTCCATAATACTTTCTGGTTTTTTATTTTAACAAATCGGCCACATATGGCATAAGTGCCAAATGACGAGCTCTTTTTACAGCAACGGCCACTTTGCGTTGATATTTTAAAGAAGTTCCGGTCAATCTTCTTGGAAGAATCTTGCCTTGTTCATTTACAAATTTCAGCAAGAAATCCGGATCCTTATAATCTACATATTTAATACCAGAGCGTTTAAAACGACAGTATTTTTTTTGTTTGTTGGTCTCAATATTAAGGGGAGTAAGATATCTAATCTCTCCGTCTTTTTTTCCTTTTGCTTGTTGTTGCAGTGTTGCCATGACTTACGCTGATTTTTTGTTACGGTTTCTTCTTTTCTCTGCCCAAGCAATTGCATGCTTGTCCAAACTCACGGTAAGATAACGCATAAAACGCTCGTCCCTTTTAAATTCAGTTTCAAGTTCATGTACAGCATCGCCTTCAGCGGTGTACTCAAAAAGATGGTAAAAACCGCTCTTTTTGTTTTGGATGGGATACGCCAGTTTTTTAAGCCCCCAATTTTCTTTGGATATCATCTTAGCTCCTTTGGACTCCAGAAAACCTTCGTATTTCTGTACTGTTTCCTTTATCTGGTCTTCAGATAAAACGGGATTTAAGATGAAAACAGTTTCATAATGATTCATAAAAATCGATTAAAATTAATAATTACATCTCTGGCTTTCTGCCAAGAGGGCGCAAAAGTACTATTTTATTTTGTACCATCAAACCCATTTCCCTTCAGATTTCCGATTTTTTAGCGGAAAATCAATGTGTGGAAATTTAATTCCGCCATTTTCTGAAATTGTATAGTAATTAGGAATTTATAACCCGTTATTCCGGCAAGTTTATCTCCTGCGTCTCCTTCTCATTTTCCCACTGTTCACTTTTTTCTGGAACTGTCGGCTATATTTCAAAATTAGCGCGTGCACTTCCTCATAATCTTTTGAATACAATTTGGCGTATTCTTGGGAAATTACTTTTACCAAAGTCCGTGAAAGCCATAAACGTCGAAAGTTGAACATTCGCTTCTTAAAATCCATATCCTCAAAACGCATCCTATTTAAATCGATCAGAAAAAAATCGTATTTGCCATCACCTCTATCCATAATTAAGGTGTTTCCTGGAGAATGATCCAAAAAGTTCACTCGGTTCTCGTGAAGCTTAAAGGTAAAGGCAGCAAATTGCCTGACAATCTCTTTACGGTTCTCAAATCTGGGATTGTGCAAAAGTTCCCTGAAATCAAAATCGTAATCCAAATGTCGACTTATGTAATAGCTTTCTTTTAAACCCCCATAAAACTGCTCAGAGTAGGCCACGGGGAAAGGTGTGTTTATCCCAGCTTCCATCAATTTGCGTGCAAAGAGGTAGGAACGTTTGGCCTTACTATCACGGAGACTCTGATAAACCAGGCCTTGGATGGGATTGGGAGTTTTAAATTTCTTAATATTGAATTCATCCCCGTCAATAATAACGCGCTTTATTATGTTGCGATCGCCCTTTACCACATATTCTCCCTTACGGGTAAAATGGATAAGGGCGTCCCTTAATTGGGCAGCCATAGGCTCGTATTGTGGATGTACAACGAAATTTTCGCGCATTGTTAAAAATATTTTCTCCTAAAAGTGTATTTTGCTAAAGTAATATTTAAATCTTTGTTGTTGCATTAACCCGATAAATTAGGTTCCTAGGATTCTGGGAAAAATTCGAAAACAGGGTTCGGTCTATGAAGAAAATCCTAGTAATACAAAATAAGCGAATTGGCGATGTACTGATAAGTTCCGTTATTGCAAATAACATGAAACGGATTTTTCCCGATAGCGAAATCACCTATTTTGTTTACGATTATACCACTGGAGTGCTGGAAAATAATCCTAATATCGATAAGATTATTTCGGCAAATGATCAAGAGTTAAAAAAGATTCCCAATCTTTTAAAAACCATTTCGAAAATACGAAATGAAAAGTATGACATCATCTTTGACAGTTATGCTAAATTACAAAGTAGGCTGATCTGTCTATTTTCGGGCGCACCCATACGGGCTGGGTTTAAACGCAGTTATAAAACGCTCCGATTGCCATTTTACACCCATCCAATAAATTTTTTGGAAAAAAAAACCAAATTCTGCGGTGGAGCCATTGAGGACAGAATTAATATGGTCCAACAACTCTTCACATTGTCCGATCCCGATTATCGTCCTAAAATTTATTTAACTGAAGCCGAAAAAAACTATTCCCTCCCCGCAACAGTAAAAAAACCATTGGTTATGTTTGGCATAATGGGCAGTACCAAGGAGAAATCAATGCCTTTCGAATATGTAGCCCACTTAGTGGATTATATTTTGGATCATTACAGTGTAGACCTGCTTTTCAATTATGCACCTTATCAAAAAGAAGAAGCTCGGATTATTTATGATATGTGTAAAAACAAGAAACACATTAATCTTGATATTTATGAAAGTTCGATTCGTGGATTTTGCGCTTTGCTTAAGCAGTGTGACCTGTTAATTGCAAACGAAGGGGGGAGTGTACACATAGCAAAAGCCTTGGATATCCCAACTTTTACGATATATTCACCTTTTATCGATAAAGCCGATTGGAGCAGTTTTGAAGATGGTGAAATTCATCAATCCGTGCATTTAAGGGAAGAAAAACCCGAGGTCTATACCCAATTTACCAGAGAATCAAGAAAAAAAATTGAGGAAAATCCTAATGAAATGTACCGTAAACTCACTTCTGAAATGATCTTAAATAAATTAAAACCTTTTTTAGAGCATCATCTAAGAAAATAATAAAGAACATTATTATGCGAGAAAAGAAACAAGACCGCTGCGTTGCAAGGACAAAGATGCAAGACCATATATCTAAAGCGCTAAAAACATTGGCTTAATAACTACCAGTAAGATTGAATTTTAATATTTTGGTAGAATTTTAAAAAAGGACAAACTAAGGTCATTAACAACAAAAATCGGGAAACCTTTATTAGGCTGTTCTTAGGTGGTACCCATAGTTTTTAATCGGACACTAATAAATTAAAAATTATCGGGTACCTTTCTGAATTCCATATTCCGTCCAAACACTTCTTCTTTCACGGGTTTCCTTGCGGATAGAGTTATTTTTAAGAATCATTTCAGGCTTTACATATCCTCTAGGATGGTCCAGGTGCAAACATATGGCACTGTAGCGCAATTGTTTGGATTTTAGACCCAAATAAAGCAGCCGTTCCCCCATTTCACGGTCCTCTCCCCCATATTGCATACGCTCATCAAAACCATTTATTTCCAAAATATCGCTTTTCCAACCAGAGGCATTGTGGCCATTCCAACTAGCGTGGGTGGGAGTCAAATGGTTAAAAATATTACCAATTAACGGCCCAGATGTTAATTTAAAATTTTTAAGTGAAGCCCTTAGCCCCCGTTTTTTTAACCAATTTATATCAAAACAACGTTCGGCATAAATATCCTCTTTAGTGATTTCCTTTGAAATATTCATCGGAAGCATAAAGTAACCACCGGAAAGAAACCTACCTTCCATTCTATATTTTACATGCTTTTCCACAAAATCCTTTCTGGGAACACAATCTCCATCACTCATTATTATATATTCCGCAGAACAATGTAAAATAGCCTTGTTCAATATTTTGGTCTTCCTAAAACCTTCATCCTCATGCCAAACATGAATGATTGAGAAGAAAACTTCTTCTTTAATTTTTTCCAATAACTGCTTGGTTCTATCGTCCGATCCGTCATCGGCAATAATAATCTCAAAAAATCGATAGGTTTGATTATTATAGCCATAAAGAACCTTTTCCAGCCATTCGGGATTATTGTAGGTGCTTATAATTATTGAAGTATCCAGCATTGTCATCGTGCAAAGATAAAGTTATTTGCTAATTTTGCCGCCATGCCAACGCTAACTGTAATAATCCCGACTTATAATGAAGAAGCCTTGTTGTACGGGGCCTTACATTCGGTCCTATTTGCTGATGAAATAATAGTAATCGATTCCTTTAGTGATGACAAAACTCCTGAAATCGCCAAAAAGTTTGCGACTAAATTTCTTCAGCGCAAATTCGACAATTTCTCCAATCAAAAGAATTACGCATTAAAAGAGGCCACAGGTGACTGGGTTTTATTTTTGGATGCCGATGAACGCGTAACACATTCTTTGGAATTGGAAATAAAACATGTGATATCAAATAGCAGTCACAGCGGGTTTAAGATCAACTTTCCCCATTTTTTTATGAACCGATTCCTATATCATGAAAGTGACAAAGTGATTAGATTGGTAAAACGGGAAGGAAGTTTATACACCGGTGATGTTCACGAGAAACTGCAGGTTGAGGGCACCGTGGGTCTTTTAAAAAATGATATGATCCATTATACCTATAAAGGATTGCGCAATTTTATTGAAAAACGGGAGGTTTACGCTTGGTTCCAGGCGGATCAACTCTTAAAAAGAGGAAAAAAACCCAGCTTGTTCGTGATGATGTACCGACCTACATTTCGATTTTTTAAATCCTATATCCTAAAAGGTGGTTTCAAAGACGGAATTCCTGGATTGGCAATTGCCGCCATTACTGCCTATGGAGTATTCCAACGCTATGTAAAGCTTAGGCTTCTACACAAAGGAATGCGGTAATCCGTTGGCCAACACCGAAAGAGAAACATTCTAAAAAAGTTTTCCGAACCTGATTTTACGTTTAAATTTCAAAAGGGACCATTCCCCTTTAACATCAATCCGCTCTATTTCGAAAGGTTTTTTAAAGGGAAACTCATTAATTCGGTTGCCAATGCGAAGCCCATACTTAATTCCATTCTGGGAAAGAATTTTATTAAAAATATCATTTCGCGGATTATCCCTCGGAAATTTGCCATAAGGATATGCCATTACAGGAGCAAAATTCAATTCGTTTTTGGAAACAAACTCCATACAATTTCGGGTATCTGCCTCAATTTCGGAATTGGTGAGCTCGGTATATTTGTTATGGTAATAAGAATGGTATCCTAATTCAATAATTTTTGGATCCAAGGATTTTAGCTGTTCCACGCTCATAATTTCCAATGACGAAGTATTCCACAAGTCCTTTTTACCCAAAAAGCTCAAAGGAGCAAAAAATATTGCCTTAAAACCAAATTTTTTCAACAAAGGCAAAACCAGTTCCATATGACTTAGGTAGGCATCATCAAAAGTGAGGATGATGTTTTTGTTGGAACCATCCAAAGCCATCTTTTCCAAATCCCTAAAATGATAGGTTTTGTATCCCTTTTCGGCCAAATAGGAAAATTGGCGCTCAAGTTTCCTTTCAGAAATGGTCAACCCTGTGGATTCTACGCGGGCAACGTCGTGATACATTAAAATGGGAAGTCGGGCCATTATTTGTTTTATTTTTGCGCCTTAAAAGTATTACTTTTACGCAATTTACAAATCGTATTTGGAAAACCCTACTAAAATCTCCGCCCTTGCCATTACTCTAAACGAGGCTACCAATATTGAATCTTATATTGCAAGTCTTTGGTTTGCCGACGAAATAATTATTGTGGATTCTGGGAGTACGGACGATACGGTAAAAATGGCCTCCAAATATCCCAAAGTCAAAGTTTTACATCGGGATTTTGACAACTTTTCCTCTCAGAAAAATTTTGCCATCTCACAGGCCAAAAATGATTGGGTTACTTTTTTTGATCTTGACGAGGAAGTTACCCCTGCACTGGCACAAGAAATTGTGGAGATATCAAAAAAACCAAAAGCTGAGGGATATTTTGTAAAGCGTGATTATTATTTTATGGATAAATTCATAAGATACAGTGATGTTGGCAATGAGTACATTCTCCGCTTCTTTAATAGAAACTTCTGCGCATATAACAATAATTTGGTCCACGAACTATTGGAAGTCAATGGTAAGACAAAAAAATTAAAGCACAGTTTAAAACATCACACTTACAGATCCTTTGATCATTTTACTTCCAAAATATATCAGTATAGCAAATTACAGTCTGAAATGCTGTATGAGAAAGGGATAAAACCTACATTCTATCATTTCCTGTTCCGACCCTTTTATCGATTTTTTAATCAATATTTTCTGCAATTGGGGATTTTGGACGGCAAAGAAGGATTTATATTGGCCTATGTGAGTGCCTTTGGTGTATTTAAAAGATATGTGAATTTGTGGTTACTATATCGCAGATTGGATTAAATTACATTGAATAATCCTTAAAGATATTTATCTATACCCTTTTTACTCCACTTACTTTTATTTTCAATAGCTTTTTTCTGTAATTGGTCGTTGAGTTCAAACCGATTTTGATTGGCAGTTTTATGCCATATATGATAAATGATGCCACCGTACCTCAAGCGTTTTCCCTCCACTCCGTTATTAAGCATACGGATTATCATTTCGGAATCCTCCCGCCCCCAGCCTTCAATTTCCTCATTATAGCCATTTATTGCAATAAAATCCTTTCGCCAATATGAAAGGTTACAACCCCGGAGTTTTTTTGAAAGTTCATTTTTTCTCTTGTACATTCCGGCAATCAAGGGAATTCTCAAATTGCGGGTTCGTTTTTTGATTCCTTTGGAAAGCAATCCAAAACCTATCTTTTTATTTGCAAAAAGTGTAGGAAGAAATTCCTCTTGGATGTTTACCCTGCTGCCATATAAAAATGTTTTGGCCTCCATATTGGCTTTATGATCCTTGATAAAATCCTTGTGGAGGATACAGTCTCCGTCTGTTTGAATAATATAATCAGTGTTGCTCCGGGCAATTGCCTTGTTTAAAATAAGGGATCTGCGGAAACCATTGTCCTCGTGCCAAACGTGATGAATAGGAAAAGTACATTTGTTTTTGAAGTCATCTATTAATTTTTTGGTCTCCTCTTTAGACCCATCATCGGCAATCAAAACCTCATCTGGCTTTATGGATTGGTTTTTAACACTAAGAAGTACCAGCTCCAATGCTTGGGGCCAATTATAGGTTGATATCAATAAGGCAACTTTCATTACTTAAAAAGATGTTTAAAATACTGTCCCAGATTTTTGTGGAACAAGAACCAAGCGGACGGATGTAGCTCGGGTTTTGCGTGGAGCTGCCGTTTTATTTCTTCCAAATCCTTAGTCCCCAAATAGTCCAAGGTTTTCCAACCTTCGGGTTGCAGGTAAAAAAAGTCCTCCATTTCCTTATAGTTATCCTTATTTACGGATTTCCACTTCCTTATATATTCGGCAATATCAAAATCATTAGCGTGGCCCCAATTGGTAAACTTCATCAGTAAATCTGCCTCAGATCTGGAAACACATTCGTGTATCAATAGATTATCGGTATAAATAATGCGTTTTTTTGTTTGTCGGGCGTAGGTATAACAAGGATCATTGGTTGCCAATAACACTTTAGTAGGATAGTTTACATATAAAAGCCCATCCTCTATGTATTTGAACATATTGATGTAGAAGCCTGAGATCTGCACAGGAGTTTTCTTTGGATCTTTTAAAAAGTGGTCATATCTATGAAGGGTATCGGCAAACTTTTTAAAATCGATAAAATATTCATCGGCATCTACCTGAACCAGCCAATTTCCCACGCCCATTTTTTCGGACAACATGGTTCGCTCCCTGGTATCGTTTTCAATGGGCGAAAGCTGGGGCACGTAAAAATTGTCTTTATAAATCTGGATTTTGTTTTTGCTGTCAAATTCTCGAATCCATTCATAGAATGAAGTATCCACCTCAAATTTTTTCCCAGACCACGTTCTGTATTCCTGATCCTCGGCAATAAAGATTGCATCGGCATGTTCATAAACGGGAGGAATAGAATTTTTAAGCTTTTCATAATCGTATGAAAGCATAAATCCGACATGGATTTTTTTCATTGTGATTTTTTTCCAAATATACAGTTTCATTCCAAACGATTAAAAATTTCTATTTTTACGCATTCCTTTTAATATTCCCAGAATTTTTATCTAAAATTAAATTTCCTAATGAGCGACTTAACCGTTATAATGCCAGTTTACAATGAAGAGCTCTTTTTGGAAGAAGCTATTGAAAGTATCCTGAACCAAACTTTTTCAGATTTCAAGCTGGTTATCATCAATGACAACTCAACAGATGGTACTGAAAAAATCATTAAACGATTTAAAGAACGCGACCCTAGAATAGAATACCGAAAAAACAAAACAAATTTGGGTCCGGCAAAATCCCGAAATTTGGCTATTGATGATGCCAATACCGAATTTATAGCATTTATGGATGCCGATGACAAGGCAGTGTCCACTCGCTTTGAAATTCAACTTAAGTTTTTAAAATCACACCCAGAAATTGGAGTTTGCGGCTCTTGGAGCACCTTTTTCGGAGAAAAAAATAAAGTACTCAGCAACAATATTACCCACGACGAAATAAAAGTGGGATTTTTGAGCCATTGTGCTGTTCACAATCCCACGGTTATGTTACGAAGAAGTTGTTTGGGCAATTTACGTTATGACGAAAATATGGTGGTGACGGAAGATTACTCCTTATTCAGTCAGTTAATTTCAACTACAAAATTCCACAACATTCCAGAGTCCCTGATGTTTTATAGGTGGCACGCAAACAATATCAGTAAAACCCTAAAGGATAGACGGGCCAGTTTTGAATTTAAAATCAGAACCAAACAATTGGAAAATCTTGGGATTGATCCCAAGGACCCCAAAATAGATAATTATGTTTCGGCAATTGTGCTAAATAGGAAACAATCTACTGAAGCTATTAGGAACACTGTCAAGTGTGCACATTTATTGAAGACTGTTAACAAAGAGCGAAAGTATTTTGACCAAAAGCTGTTTACAGAACATGTGGATACTATTATAATTAGGACCATTAGGAATGCCAAAAGTTATGACAGGGCGTTTTATCGTTTCCTGAAAAATGAATCAGGATATTTTTCCAAAATCCCAAAATTGGATCTCACCATTCTCTTTTTTAAGTCATATTTCAAATAAACTTATCAGGCTATTGCACATAAATTGCCATTATTCCATTGATAATTGGAAGGGCGGTTCTTAAAATAAAGTTTTCTCCCACTCCAACCAAAAACCAAATTCTATACCTTCGCAATCCAAATAGATAAAATCGGCAAGTTATGCTCAATGAAATAGATAAATGTCTGGAAGTCCTTAAAAAAGGCGGTCTTATTCTTTACCCTACAGATACTGTTTGGGGAATAGGCTGCGATGCCACAAATGCGGAAGCAGTAGATAGGATTTTTAAATTGAAGAACCGAAGCGACCACAAATCTTTGATTTGCCTGGTTAGCGATTTTAAGATGCTTAATGAATACATTGAGGATGTTCCAGAGGTGGCTTATGATATTTTAAAATATGCCGATAAACCCACCACTATTATTTATGACGATCCAATCCGTGTGGCGGAAAATATTATTGCCGAGGACAATTCATTGGCCATTCGGGTTACAAAGGATGATTTTTGCAAAAAACTGATTCAGAAATTACGGCGACCCTTGGTATCTACCTCTGCCAATATCAGCGGTTCCCCTACTCCTCAAAGTTATGCTGAAATAGACGCTTTAATTTTGGAGGGCGTGGACTATATCGTAAATTTGCATCGCGATAAAAAATCCGGAAAACCATCGGCGATCATAAAGTTAAGCAATGATGGCAGCGTAAAAATTATACGGCAGTAGAAGCACAAAACACAAATACACGAATATTTTATGTTCTTATTGAATTAACTGGCAAAATAATCCACAGAAAGGAAAGTTATGAAAATTGGTGGATGCTTATATGAAGTCTTCACTTCTCTGGGAAATGGTGTATCCGAAATTGTTTTTTAAAGATGCCTTGGAATATGAATTTACAGTTGTCTATAAAGACATCATTTTAAAATATAATTTTTTTTGCAGATTTCGTTGTTTACGATAAAATCATTTTAAAAAACAAAACAGTAGAAATCCTAACTGATCTTCATTTGGGACAGTGTATAAATTATTTAAAAATATCAAAAAATAAATTGGGGATTTTGGTTAATTATAAGGGAGAAGGTCTTGAATACAAAAGAGTAGTTTTATAGATTTATTCGTGTATTCTGGTCAGAATATCCAACAGATACATACCATATTTTTATCCACTAACAATAGAAATTAAAAAATATTGCGCACACGGCGTCCTTGCGAGAAAAAATAAATGGCAAAAAATACCTACATAACTGCTTTGGAAAACCCCATTTTTAGGACGATATCCCAGGCAGCTTCCAACCTGAATCTTGAAAGTTATGTTATCGGCGGTTATGTCCGCGATTTTATTTTACGACGGGAAAACTCCCAGGATATTGACATTGTTGCCGTGGGCAGCGGAATTGATTTGGCCCAGGAAGTATCCAATTTATTGCCCGGAAAACCAAAAGTTTCCGTCTTTAAAAATTATGGCACTGCAATGCTTAAAAGCGGTAACATAGAACTGGAATTTGTGGGCGCACGAAAGGAATCCTATTTTGAGGATAGCAGAAATCCCGCGGTGGAATCAGGCACTTTGGAAGACGATCAAAATCGCCGGGACTTTACCATAAACGCCCTTGCCCTTAATTTGGCAAAAAATAAATTTGGTGAAATTATTGATCCCTTTAATGGTGTGGCCGATCTTGAAAAGAAGATTATTCGCACGCCACTCAACCCAGATGTAACTTATAGCGATGATCCTCTTAGGATGTTGCGAGCAATACGTTTTGCCACACAATTGGATTTTGTTATCGAAAAGGATTCCTTGGATTCCATTACCCGAAATGCGAAACGGATAAAAATAATATCCAAGGAACGGGTGGTGGACGAAATCAACAAAATCTTGCTTTCAGATACACCTTCCAAAGGATTCGCCTTGTTGCAAAATACTGGACTGCTCAAGTATATTTTACCTGAACTGGTAGCATTGCAGGGAATCGATGAAATAGAAGGGCAAACACATAAAGACAATTTTTGGCATACGCTGGAGGTTGTGGACAACATTTCAAAAACCACCAGTAATCTTTGGTTGCGATGGGCCGCCTTGCTACACGACATTGGAAAGGCTCCCACCAAGAAATTTGATGAAAAAATTGGATGGACTTTTCATTCACATGAATTTGTAGGTTCCAAAATGGTTTACAAACTTTTTAAGCGCCTAAAATTACCGCTGAATGACAAGATGAAGTTTGTGCAAAAAATGGTGCTGATGAGCTCTCGACCCATTGCATTGGCTTTTGACGTTACCGACAGCGCGGTGAGGAGATTGATTTTTGATGCTGGCGAACACGTTGAAGATTTAATGACCCTTTGCGAAGCGGACATTACCACCAAAAACCCTAAAAAATTTAAAAAGTATCACAAAAATTTCCAACTGGTCCGCAGTAAGATTGTAGAAGTGGAAGAGCGCGATCATGTGCGTAATTTCCAGCCGCCAGTTACCGGAGAGGAAATCATGGAAACCTTTAATTTAAAACCCTCGCGAGAGATCGGGATTATTAAGGATGCCATCAAGGAAGCAATCCTAGAGGGGGAAATTCCCAATGAGTATGAGGCTGCCAGGAAATTTATGTTGAAAAAAGGAGCCGAAATTGGATTGAAAATATAGCAGAGAAAAGAACAGAGAACAGAGAAAAGGAGTATAATCAATATGGTCAATATATCCACCACGAATTCACGAATAAAAAGACAAAATTAATTAAACAGTCCAAGTAAATTAAATCATCATATTAGCGTTTAAAGTTTTTCAAGATGCCTTTTACTTGATAATCTTATTGGTGTTTCGACATTTTTATATAAAACAGTGATAACAAAGCTTTACTTTGAAAATAACATTTATTTTGAACTATAAAAAAGTTTCGACTGCGCTTGACCTTATTCAGGACTCTACAAACTCATAACTCTGAACTCTTAACCCCTAACTGTATTTCGTGGCAAAAAAAGATAATAAAAACGTAATCTACTGGCTCCTAACGGGATGCTTTTTGATTTTTGTAATGGTGGTCGTGGGCGGTATAACCCGCCTCACCCATTCGGGACTTTCCATTTCCAGTTACAAACTTATTTCGGGTATCATCCCTCCTTTGAACGAAGCGGAATGGATTGCGGAATTTGAGCACTATCAACAATTTCCCGAATATCAAAAACTTCATAACCATTTCGATTTAGAAGATTTTAAGGACATCTATTTTTGGGAATATATCCATAGGGTTTTGGGAAGATTGCTGGGAATCGTTTTTATAATTCCCTTCCTTTATTTCCTCTTCCGAAAGCAGCTTAGCAAACCGACTATCAAAAAATGCTTGATATTGGTAGGCTTGGGAGCTTTTCAAGGATTTCTGGGATGGTATATGGTCAAGAGTGGTTTGGTGGACAGGCCAAGTGTGAGCCATTTTCGGCTGGCAATGCACCTTACAACCGCATTTATCACATTTGCTTATACCCTCTGGGTTGCACTGGATTTATTTTATCCTGTCAAAAAAGCCATAAACAAGCCTATTCGCAATTTAGTGCGTTGGGCAATGGCCATTTTATTAATCCAGATAATCTGGGGAGCTTTTGTTGCCGGTTTACATGCTGGATTGATACACAATTCATGGCCGCTTATGAGCGATGGCAAGTTGATTCATGAAACAGTATATTCCGAACTTTCCCCGATGTGGTTGAATTTTGTTGAAGGTAAAAGTGGAGTGCAGTTTGTCCATCGATATCTGGCTTATGTGGTTGTGGGAATCATTGTTTATATTTGGTATAGAACCCGAAAGATGGACTTAAAACAACCTCAAAGAAATGGAATCAACCTTCTTTTGGTTTTGGTCTTTACCCAATTTATATTAGGTATTTTCACTTTGCTAACGCACGTGCCTGTGGCATTGGGTGTTTTACATCAAGTAACAGCATTCTTTTTGTTGGCCTCCATGACTTTTGTATTACATCGGTTTTCTAAATAATGGGACCTACAAAATAAAGAAAGGCCTCGAAAATACATACTTTTATTAACTTTGCACCTCAAAAAATATACTCCAAATGATTTACCGCTTCAGAATAATCCTAGATACCGACGAAGACGTTTTACGTGACATAGAAATAGAATCCTCTGCCAATTTAGAGGATTTTCACAATGCCATTACGCAAGCTTTTGGCTTTGATGGGCAGGAAATGGCTTCATTTTACAAAAGCAACGAGCTTTGGGAAGAGGGAAAGGAAATCTGTCTTTTCGATTTAGGAGATGAACCAGGCGAAGTTTCCATTATGAGCGAAACCCTGGTAGAGGATGTTGTGTCGAAGGAAGAAACAAAACTTATTTACGTTTATGATTTCCTGAGCATGTGGACGTTTATGGTAGAGCTTGCCGACATAGGTGAACCGGAGGATGGCGTATTATATCCAAACCTAATGTTCGCACACGGGCAGATCCCTGCGGAAGCTCCCGAAAAAGAATTTCTTTCAGAAGATATCGATTTTGATGTGGAGGATTTGGATGACGATTTTGACGAGGAATTTGACCTTGATCCCGAAGACTACGATAATCTCGGTTTCGACGAAAACTGGAACTAGTTTTTAGTGGTCAGTGGTCAGTGGTCAGTAAATTAATATTCGTGAATGATTCATTACTAATTATTAATAATTCATTAAAAAAATTCTTTCTTTAGAAAATGATAAACTTATTCAATACTCATATTGCATCTTTATCCATACATCGCGTTGGCAATAAAAGCCGGAACGAGCCCCTATTCCTTTCCTCGCAGCCCTATAAGTTGGATGATGAATTGAATCCGTTGATGAAAGAATTCTTTTTAAAGCCATTCCGCGAAAAAGAGGAAAATTATTTCCATTTTGCCCACGATGCAGATCTTGAATTCCACGAGCTCTATAACATTTGTGCGTCTATTTTTGACAATCCGGGAAAGACCCACGAACAATCCCAGAAAATTACCACCCATTTGTACAATCAATCCGAACATCCACATATAAAAAACGGGGAAGTGTATGTGGCGTATCTGGAAAATGTACAATTGGATAATGTAAAAATGGATGCCATCGGCATTTTCAAAAGCGAATTAAAACAGGATTTTCTCCAATTTTCCGAAAAGGAAAACCAGTTGGATGCTATTCTTGAACACGGAGTAAGCCTGAACAAGCTGGATAAAGGCTGCATTATTTTCGATTCCAATAAAGAAGAAGGTTTTAAAATACTTTCGGTGGATAGCAATCGATATGATACGCGATATTGGCTGGAGAACTTCTTGGCGGTGGAAGCATTGGCCGATGATAATTTTTACACCAAAAAATATTTAAAGTTTTGTCAGGACTTTGCAAAGGACGTAGTGCTCCCGGCTGAAGATAAGAAGCAGGAAGTGATGTTTATGAACCGTGCGGTGAACCACTTTGCCAAAAATGACAATTTTGAGGAATCGGCGTTTATGAATGAGGTGATCGACAATCCCGATTTAATTCCCGAATTTCATCATTATAAATCGGAGAAAGCGCCTAAATACAGTATTGAGGATTTAACCACCTTTCCCATCGCCAATACTGCCGTAACGGCCGCCAGAAAAAAAATCAAGAATATCATCAACCTCGATACCAACATCCAAATCAAATTGGATTTTATCAATCCCGAAAGTGCAGAAAAATTTGTAGAAAAAGGATGGGATGAGGAGAAACAGATGTATTATTATCTAGTGTATTTCAATAAGGAGCAAAAGAGTTGATTTATTATTCGGTATAACATCGGTTTCACCACTATTATAATATAATTAAATTTTGATTTATGCGCACCAAATCGTTTTTGAATTGGAGTGCATTTTTTTTATTGTCGTAGATTGTAAACTCCATTACCAATTTGATAAGAACCAATGCTCTATCTATGGAGTATCTATGGATTATCTATGGAGTATCTATGGAGTATATACGGGTGAACCTAAATGATGTTTGAAATAAGGTATATTATTGAATTCCTATTTTCGGTTAAGGATGAACTTTTTTGGACAGGGTTTAGCGCCTAAAATAGAAGGAAAAATATAGGTTCAAACTTTGTATATTTAGCGCATTTTAACCTTAAATCTCTTGAATTTGAAGAAACTTGCCCTGCTGCTTTTTATTGTTTCCTCTAGTCTTTCCGCTCAAGTTGTGGGAAAAGTAATCGATAAGGAAGGGGAACCATTGGCCTACGTAAATATTTATTTGAAAGACAGTTATAAGGGAACCACCACCAATGATGATGGAAACTATGTGTTGAGCCTATCTGAAAAAGGTGATTACAGGATTACGTTCCAATATTTGGGATATCAATTGGTAACCAAGAGCGTGCAGATAAATTCCTTTCCCTATATCCTGAATATAACTTTACAAGAAGAATCCACCAGTTTGGGTGAGGTTGTGATAAATACCCAAGAAGATCCTGCCTATCGCATTATCCGGAACACTATTGCCCAACGCAAGGAAAACCTGGAAAAATTAAGTGAATACACCGCCGATTTTTACTCGAGAGGTCTGTGGCGTGTTAAGGATGTTCCGAAAAAAATATTCGGACAAGAAGTTGGGGACTTTGAAGGTGCTTTGGATTCTACCAGAACTGGAATAGTTTATCTTTCGGAGACCATTTCCGAAATTGCATATCAAAAACCCGATAAGTTTACGGAAAAGATTATTGCCAGTAAAGTAAGCGGCAATGATAATGGATTTAGCTTTAACAGCGCCCAAAGTGCAAACCTGATTTTCTATGACAATACCATCGATCTTAATGCTGCTCTTGTATCGCCTATTGCCAATAATGCCTTGAGTTATTACAATTATAAATTGGAGGGCGTGTTCTATGAAAATTCAAAACTGATAAACAAAATAAAAGTTATTCCCAAAAGACCCAAGGACCGCGTGTGGAGCGGTTATATCTATATTGTTGAAGACGATTGGCAGCTTTATGGTATTGAGCTTTCCACCACTGGAGAAGCAATTCAAATTCCATTTGTAAGTGAACTTACAGTGAAACAAAATTTCAAATTTGATGCGCAGTATAATTTTTGGGTAAAGATTTCACAAACCATAGATTTTGGTTTTGGACTTTTGGGAATGAAGGGCGATGGCCAATTTATTGCCGTATATTCCAATTATGATTTTAAGCCGGAATTCACAAAAAGGACGTTTACCAATGAAGTTCTATCATTTGAAAAAGGTGCAAATAAAAAAGATAGTCTTTTCTGGAAAGGAATACGTCCTGTTCCCCTCACGGATGTGGAATTTCGCGATTATGTAAGAAGGGACAGTTTACAGATACTACGCCAATCCCAATCCTATTTGGATTCCATTGATGCAAAGTCCAATAAAATGGGAATATTATCACCACTGTTTGGCTATACTTATAAAAATTCTTTTGAAAAATGGTCTTTAACTTATGATGGACCTATAAAAAAGATAGGATTCAACACTGTTCAAGGCTGGAATGGCAAGGCCGGCCTTACGTTTAGAAAATGGTATGACGAAAACCAAACCAACGTAGTTATTGCATCAGTCAACGCCGATTATGGAATAGCAGAGGACCGGCTCCGCTTTGATGGTTATATCCTACGCAACTTCAATTGGAAAAACAAAAGACGGGTTTGGCTGATGGGAGGAAGTAAAGCAGTACAATTTAACAGCAATCAACCGATTTCTCCCTTCATCAATTCCATTTCCACCTTGTTTTTCGAAAGAAATTATATGAAGTTGTTTGGACTTAACTATGGTCGTTTGGGATATTCAGAAGAGATTGTAAACGGACTGGTACTATCCGCTACAACGGGCTATGAAAACCGCAAACCTTTATTCAACAATACCGATTATGTAACTATCCCGAATAAAGACGTAAGCTATACCAGCAATAATCCTTTGGCGCCTTTTGATTTTGTGAATCCGGCCTTTGCGGAGCACAATATTATAAAGACCAAAATCAACTCGAAAATCAATTTTGCCCAAAAGTATTATTCCAATCCCGACATGAAGTTCAACATTGGTGATAACAAATATCCCACCTTAAATCTTTCAATAGAAAACGGAACGGCAGTTACACAAAAACAGTACGATTATACCCAATTTGAAGCAGACTTAAAACAATCCATTCTTTTTGGAAACAAGGGGGAGTTTTTTTACCATTTAGTGGGCGGAACCTTTGCAAAAGGCGAAGATATTTCATTTGTGGACTACAAGCACTTTAATGGAAACCAGACCAGGGTAGGAACGGCCTCCAACTATCTCAACGTTTTCAACCTTCTCCCCTATTACCAATTTAGCACCAACAAAAGTTATTTTGAAGGTCATCTCGAACACGATTTTAGAGGATGGGTTTTGGGCAAGATTCCGGGAATTAATCAGCTTAATTTTAATTTGGTTCTCGGGGCCCATCTGTTAAGTACAGAAGAAAACAAACCTTATTCCGAATTTTCCGTAGGTTTTGATAATGTAGGATTTGGAAACTTCAGATTCTTCAGAGTAGATTATGTACGCTCTTATTATGATGGAGACAGTCTGGGCGCCTTTGTTTTTGGTTTGAAGTTTCTTGACGTACTGGGAATTTGATACCCTTATCTTATACTGGCCTTACGGGATGGAAAAACAATGCTAAATCATCCTTACCCAAATATGCAAAATGCCGATTTTGAAAATAATGAAAACAATTCGCTAAAAATTAGTCGTGTATGACTAAGGTGAAAGACCGTTGGACTGAAAAGACGTAAGATACAAGACTTACTCATTAATAACTTGATGATAAAGTTGAATTGATTACGCATGCCTTTTTAAGTATTAAATTTCGATGGGAGAACTAAATAGCAAGAGGTCATCTAATAAAAGATTTTAAACAGCATCAACATTGACTTTACAGAACTTTGTAATATTTTGACTGGGCACTATTGACCAAAAACAAAAAACCCGAAAGATCTTTTGCTGATCTTTCGGGTTTCTCATTTATATATTCTATAATACTTATTATGGCTTAGCAGATTTTTTACGCTTTCTAATAAAGTCAAATACGAAATATGCAATTACCAAAACAATAAAATAGGTTAGGTAAGATACAGCCTTTCCACTACCTCCCACTGTTGTAAACACTCGGTCCCAGCGAACTTTATTGTTGATGCCATCCCAACTCATCCAAATAAACACAGGTTTCCCCACCACGTGATTAAAAGGTACAAATCCCCAGGTTCTTGCGTCCTCGCTATTGTTCCGGTTATCACCCATCATCCAGTAATAATCCATTTTAAAAGTATATTGAGTAAGTGGATTACCGTTTAATAATACGTCGGTTCCATTTTGGGTAATTTTATTGTCAATTCCAATTTCACTGCCTTCATAAACTTCTATCAATCTCTTATACAATGGCAATGTTTTGGCAGTGATAGAAACCGTGGCTCCTTTTTGTGGGATATAGAGTGGCCCGAAATAATCATTATTCCAAGGAAAAGCATTATTGTTTGGAAAAATACTTCCATCCCATTGACCCTCATCCGACTTTAACGGAATTATTTCCAAAACGCTTGGGTTGTTTTTTATTTTATCCAATGACTCATCCGAAATGGCGCGGAAGTAATAAATACTGTTTTTGGAGTCATACTCATAACTATCGGTAATGTCGTATCGATTTACCAAAAGCTGTGGGCTGATTTGTCCATTGGTTCTCAGTGCATACCGAAACTGAAGTCTAGCCCTATCGGGTAATTGGTTTTTTTGTCCATTAATATACACATATCCACCGCGCACGGAAAGCGAATCGCCTGGGAGGCCCACACATCGCTTTACATAATTGGATTTTTTATCGATAGGTTTATAATAATATTTTCCGTCGCCATATTGTTGAAAAGCATTTACAGTATCCACCGGCCAATTGAAAACCACAATATCATTGCGTTTTATTTTTTGAAAACCAGGCAATCGGAGATATGGAATCTGTGGGTTGGGCAAATATGACTTGGTATGGATAAACGGAATGGTATCGTGTACCATCGGAAAAGCAATTGGAGTCATTGGCACACGCGCGCCATAATGGAATTTGCTTACAAAAAGAAAATCACCAACCAACAACGTTTTTTCCAAAGATGAGGTTGGGATAGTAAATGGCTGCATAACATACGTATGCACAATGGTGGCCGCTACTACAGCAAATAATATGGAACTTACCCATTCCCCAGCAGCGGTGCGCGGCTTAAGGCTTCTGTTCTCTATTTTGGTGACTTTTTGGGTATAATTGATATAATATATATAAAGTCCACAAGTGATAAGAACCAAAACAGTATCAGCCGTGGAATTGCGTCCAAAGGTGCGTAAGGTTTCTACCCAAACCACGGGAAACATTATCAGGTTTACGATGGGCACAAACAATAAAATGGTCCACCACCATGGTCTATTGATTATCTTCATCAATATCACCGCATTATAAATTGGAACAGCTGCTTCCCAAGCCTTTCTACCCGCAATTTGATATAGTCTCCAAGTGCCCGCAAAATGCACTATTTGAACTATAACGAAAAATATAAACCAACCTGTCCAACTCATTTTATAATCTTATTTAGTATTTATATTAGTTTTAAATTAATAGCACGGGATAGTACTATATATCAAAACATTAATTTGAAAATTAAATTCCGAGAACATCTTTCATGGAAAAAATGCCCTTTTTACCTCTTATATATTCCGCAGCCAAAATAGCTCCTTTCCCAAAACCTTCGCGACTATGCGCTTGATGTTCCAGAATAATGGAATCGACTTCCGAATCATAGGAAATGATATGCGTTCCTTTAACGTCCACTTCTCTTTTGGCTGTAATAGTCAAAATGTTATTTGCCTCGGTATCCAGTTTCCACTCGGTTTTATGACTGTGTTTTAAAATTTCCTGGGCAATGGAAATAGCGGTTCCACTGGGTGCATCCTTTTTTTCGGTATGATGGATTTCCTCAATGGAAACATTGTATTCCTTCCATTGAGACATCAATTTTGCTGCATATTCATTAATGCTGAAAAATAAATTGACACCAACGCTGAAGTTTGACGCATAAAGAAAGGTCCCGTTACAGTCATGGCACAGATCGACCATTTTATCATACGCGTTCAACCAACCTGTTGTTCCGGAAACAGTGGGGATTCCCGCTTTAATAGCTTTGGAAATATTTTCGACGGCAGCATCGGGAGATGAAAATTCGATAGCGACCTCTGCACCGTGTATATTACCTTCACTAAAATTGCTTGTACTTTTGAAAACCACGGAATGGCCACTCTGCAAAGCTAATTTCTCGATGGTCTTTCCCATTTTACCATATCCAAGAAGTGCTATTTTCATAAATTAATTTCTTTATGTCTCTTTAAAACCAAGAAGTCATCGACACGGGTTTTTGAAGGATTATCATATTCAGTTAAGCCGGTAGGTAAGGGACATTCCGTATTGCGTTTGATAATTGATGGGATTAAATTCCAAATTCGGTTTCAAGGAGAGATCTTCACTTACCTCATATTGCCGTAAATGTGCATCAACATTGGCATCTACCACGTTAAGCAAATAAAATGCAACGGTTACAATTATACTGATGCTTCGGTTTTTATCGGCCGATTTTTGGGCATTGATTAAACGGTCATTGGAAATTATCGGTTCGTTACCATTGCCGTAAAACTCATCATCGGTATACCCTGCCAGTCTTCTTTTATAGGCATCGCGAAAGCGGTGGTAATCATCATTTTGTTCCTTGTAAAAATAAATTCCCGCGGCCATCCCTGCATAAATTATAGGAATTTTCCAATATTTCTTATTATAGGCTTGCCCTAAACCGGGAAGTACTGCCGAGTAAAATGCAGCCCTCGAAGGTGCCAACGGATCATATTCCACAACAGCGCTTTGGGCATCCTTGATAACTAACGGATTCTCCGTCTGAACGGAAAGGGAATCAGAAACCTGCGCCATCAATGAAGTGGCCAGAAACAGTAAAACGATGGTTATAATATTATTTTTCACCTCGAATTAAGTTCAAAATACGATCAAAGTCATCTTGGTTCTTAAATGGAACCACTAATTGTCCTTTACCGTTTTTAGTAACCTTGACGTCCACTTGACTTTCAAAAAAATCGCTCAATTCCTTTTTTGCCTTTTTGGCAAACGGTGGAGGGGTCAATTTTTGTGGAATAACTTTTTGTTCAGGATTTTTATGCGATCTCACCATTGCTTCGGTTTCACGTACCGAAAGGTTTTGACCGAGAATCTTTTCATAAAGGTCCAATTGGTCGCCATAATCGTCGATATTGATTAGGGCGCGACCGTGGCCCATACTGATAAAACCGTCACGCATTCCTGTCTGAATGATTGGATCCAGTTTTAAAAGGCGTAGGTAATTGGCTATTGTAGATCTTTTTTTTCCAACTCTATCACTAAGTTCTTCCTGTGTCACTTGGATTTCTTCAATCAACCTTTGGTAGGATAGTGCTATTTCGATAGGATCCAGATCCTGCCTTTGAATATTTTCCACCAATGCCATTTCCAGGGATTCCTGGTCATTGGCAATCCGGATATAAGCGGGAATTGTAGCTAGGCCTACCAATTTGCTGGCTCGGAAACGTCGTTCCCCACTTACCAGTTGATATTTATCAAAACCAAGCTTACGTACGGTAATGGGTTGGATTACTCCCAGTTCCTTTATGGATGAGGCAAGTTCCTTTAATGCTTCTTCATGGAAACTACTCCGGGGCTGAAAAGGATTTACTTCAATACTGTCGAGATCGAGTTCGACGATACTGCCCACGACCTTGTCGGCATTTTTATCCTCAACGGATTTAATATCATTTGATGGATCCTTCAGAAGTGCTGAAAGCCCACGTCCCAAAGCCTGTTTCTTAGTTGCTTTCGCCATTTAATTCTTTTTCGTTTTTCTGAATAATTTCTCTTGCTAGGCTTAAGTAATTCTCGGCTCCCTTACTGGCGGCATCATAGCTTATAATACTTTCTCCATAACTGGGCGCCTCACTTAAACGCACATTTCGCTGGATGATTGTAGCAAAAACCATTTCATCAAAATGCTTTTTAACCTCGTCCACCACTTGATTGGAAAGCCGCAACCTGGAGTCGTACATAGTCAATAATAACCCTTCAATGTCCAAGTTTGGATTGTGGATCTTCTGAACACTTTTTATAGTATTCAAAAGTTTTCCAAGACCTTCCAAGGCAAAATATTCGCATTGAATAGGTATAATAACCGCGTCGGCGGCCGTAAGCGCATTGAGGGTGAGAAGTCCAAGAGACGGTGCACAATCTATCAATATATAATCATAGTCGTCCTTTAGACTTTCTATGGCTGTTTTGAGCATATACTCTCTATTTTCCACATCAACCAATTCAATCTCTATCGCCACAAGATCAATATGGGAAGGAATAAGGTCCAAGTTGGGAGAAGTAGTTTCAAGAATAGCATCCTTTGCACTTGCACTGTGCTCCAATAACTGATAGGTTCCCAGTTCAACAGATTCCACATCAATGCCTAATCCCGAAGTGGCATTTGCCTGAGGATCGGCATCAATAAGTAAAACTTTTTTCTCGAGAACCCCTAAAGAGGCAGCTAAATTGACAGAGGTTGTGGTCTTACCCACGCCTCCTTTTTGGTTTGCAATTGCAATAATCTTACCCATTAATTTCCTTGGAATTTTAGCGGTTAAAAGTACAATTAATTATCGCGATAGAAAATGATTTTTGTTAACAGTGGCTTAGGGAAAGATACCGCCAATTATAGCAAAATTCCTGATCACGCCACTTAAATAGAAGAATGTGTACTTAAATAATTGCTCCCGAACTAAATAAAAAATACGGCATTATTTATTCTTTTTGCTCCGTATCATCTCCTCCAGCATGTCCCACATTTGGTCTGGAACTGCTTCCAAAAGATTGAATTGACCTGCGCCTTTAAGCCATTCGCCACCATCAATTACTATTACCTCACCGTTTATATAGGCAGAAAAATCAGAAATTAGATAAGCGGCAAGGTTGGCCAACTCCTGATGATCGCCCACACGTTTAAGGGGAACTTTTTGGGCAAGATCAAATTTCTCCTTTAAATCGCCAGGAAGCAAGCGATCCCAAGCTCCCTTAGTTGGGAATGGTCCTGGAGCTATAGCGTTAAAGCGGATGCCATATTTGGCCCATTCCACCGCCAAAGAGCGAGTTAAAGCAAGCACTCCCGCCTTTGCTGTGGCACTAGGAACTACATAGGCAGAACCCGTAAAGGCATAAGTGGTAACGATATTCAAAACGGTTTTATTGGTTTGTTTTTGGTCTATCCAATGTTTTCCAAATGCCAGGGTGCAATTTTTAGTGCCCTTTAAAACAATGTCGATTATGGTATCAAAGGCATTTGCCGATAGTCGCTCGGTGGGCGAGATAAAGTTTCCGGCCGCGTTGTTCAAAAGGGCGTCCACGGTTCCAAATTCTTTTAAAGAAGATTGCACCATTGCTTGCACTTCATCATAATTTCGGACGTCGCATTTTACTGCCAGCACTTTTCCGCCCGTCTTTTCCTCAAGTTCTTCCTTTACCGATTGAAGTTTTTCAAGATCCCGGGAAGATATCACCACATTGGCGCCCAACTCCAAAAAATAAGTGGTCATAGCTTTGCCCAGCCCGCTGCCGCCACCTGTTACCACAATTGTTTTTCCTTTTAAAGCGTCGTCGCGAAGCATTTTTGCTGAATAGTCCATATTATATAATTGAAGTGTAAAAATACAAATATTTGACAAGCGCCAAGTATGAAGCCAGAGAGCCATTTTTCGGTCGGATTTTTGTAATTTTAAGTAAGAGGTGACAGTTTAATCATTTCGAAATCGATCGTTTTGTTTTATCACATCTCTCCCAAAGAGGATTTAAAAAATATATTTCATATGCAATACCTTTCCCGGGTATCACTCTTGAAATCGAACAAATAGAACTATAATGACTCCAGAAAATCGAAATGAAAAGAATAATTACGAAAAGGGAAACACTTCCCGAATGGACAATTTAACTGATGCGGTATTTGGTATTGCCATCACGCTTCTGATTTTCAATTTAGTAAATCCCAATTCATTTAGTGACCTCCTGACATTTACCAAAACACTACCAGCTTTCCTTATCAGTATTTCTTTTCTTATGATTTTTTGGTTTGAACACCATCGCTTTTCCAAAAAATACAATATCAGCAATACCTCATTCACCGTTTTGAACGTCCTCTTTATTGCTCTGATAATATTTTACGTTTATCCACTCAGGTTCCTAACTCTTTTTCTCACTACCGCCTTCTTTAATATTGATTTGGGACTTAGTATCGATAGCTATCAGGCTCCTCTTTTAATGATTTATTACGGCTCGGCTGCCTTCGCTCTTTACTTCACACTTTTTCTTTTTTACTATAAAGCGTATAAAATGAGGATAGCGCTTATGCTGACGGAAAGTGAGACAGTTTATACAAAAGCCCAAAAGAATAAATTAATGATTCTATGTGCGGTTCCGCTTCTCTCGGTTTTACTTACCATTATTATAAATCCATTTTCCTACGGACTTGCTACGGCGGTCGGTGGTTTTACGTATGGACTATATGTGCCAGCAATGTTTTTATGGAAACGTAGCTTATCTAAGCAACGTAGGAAATCTTTTTAACTCCGAACCTTTTAATACATCTTAGAAAGATCAACCTTGTTGTTTATTCTTTCACTTTAGAGTTTAATTTTTATCCTCAAGAAGAGGAACAAATCGAAATTCCCCAAATTCTTCCTTTTCGAATTCGGAATCGGATTTCCTGGTGAAAACGGTCATAATCTGCACATCATCACCCACGGGAATTACCAGCTTCCCTCCTATCTTTAGCTGTGCCAATAATGGCTGTGGGACAAAAGGCGCGCCGGCGGTAACTATAATTCCGTTAAAGGGAGCTTCTTCCTGCAATCCGATATAGCCATCGCCAAAAATCATACGTTTTGGCTTATAGCCCAATTTGGGTAAAAATAATTGCGTTTTCTTGAACAGCTCATTTTGTCTTTCAATAGTATAAAGCACGACGCCCATTTCCAGGAGAACAGCAGATTGATACCCACTTCCGGTACCAATCTCCAAGACTTTATCACCCTTTTTAACCTCTAAAAGCTCTGTTTGTCGGGCTACAGTATAGGGTTGGGAAATAGTTTGATCGGCAGCAATAGGAAAAGCTTTGTCTTCATAAGCGTGCCCTACAAAACCGGAATCCATAAAAAGATGGCGCGGAATTCGACCAATTGCCTCCAAAACCCTTTTATCGGCTATTCCCTTTTTTTCGAGTGTTTTTACCAACCTTTTCCGCATTCCTTGATGCGTAAATGAATCTATCATGATCGTGCAATTTGAAAGTTACAAATTAACCATTTTCCTAGCGGAAGCGCCACTTTTACTACGAGATTAATTTTAAACTATCGCTAAATGCTGAAGAAACTGATTATCAATATCGATAATGTCCGATTGACACTTTATACGCTGGAGCCATTCGCTTTTTAAACTTTTAAACTTTAAGATGAAAATATTACATTTGTGGAAAACACTGTAAATGCTAAAAGCGGGAGTTCTTGGTGCAGGCCACTTGGGAAAAATTCATTTAAAATTACTTTCACAATCCGAAAAATACGATCTTGTTGGTTTCTATGATGCTAATAAAAACGCTTCGGAGAAAATTGAAGCGGAATTGGGCTATAGAAGTTTTCCGTCCATGGAAAGCCTTATCGAAGCTTCGGATATGGTAGTAGTAGTTACGCCAACCATTCATCATTATGAATGCGCCAAAAAAGTTATAGAAGCAGGGAAACATCTTTTCATAGAAAAACCCATTACCCAAACTGTTGAAGAGGCGGAAAAAATACGGGATCTTGCCAAACATCAAAAAGTGCGCGGACAAGTGGGACAAGTGGAACGTTTTAATCCTGCATTTATGGCAATTAAGGATAAAATAAGCAGTCCCATGTTTATTGAAACGCATAGATTGGCGGAATTCAATCCACGTGGCACAGATGTTTCTGTTGTTTTGGATTTGATGATTCACGACATCGATATTATCCTTAGTGTAGTAAAAAGCAATGTAAAAACCATAAGTGCAAGCGGAGTGTCTGTATTAAGTGAAACGCCTGATATCGCCAACGCACGCATTGAATTTGAAAATGGATGTGTGGCCAACTTGACCGCCAGTAGAATATCGATGAAAAAAATGCGGAAGGCCCGGTTTTTCCAGCGTGATGCATATATATCTGTGGATTTTTTGGAGAAGAAATGTGAGGTGGTTAGAATGAAGGATGCTCCTAAGGAGTTGGATGATTTTGCCATGGTGCTAACAAATGCCGAAGGAAAACAGAAACAAATATATTTCGAGAACCCAGAAGTGGAAAACAACAATGCCATTCAGGATGAGTTGGAAAGTTTTGCCGAGGCCATTAAAGCCGATAGAACACCGGAAGTTTCCCTGCGACAAGGAACCGAAGCGCTTCGGGTTGCCATGTTGATCATCGAAAACTTTAAATCCATTTAACCATTACCCATAGATGATGGTTGTATATACAATCCTAAATATTTATAAAACATAAATTAAAATGAAAAACATCGCAGTTATTGGTGCTGGAACAATGGGAAATGGCATCGCCCACACCTTTGCCCAATTTGATTTTAAAGTCAATTTAATCGATATCAAACAAGAATATTTGGAAAAAGGTATTGCTACCATTACCAAAAATTTGGATAGAATGGTCTCGAAGCAATCCATTAGCGAGGATGACAAAAATCGCACCTTAAACAATATTACCTCATTCACTAACCTTGCAGAAGGAGTTAAAAATGTTGATTTAGTGGTAGAAGCCGCAACAGAAAATGTGGATCTAAAATTGAATATATTCAGGGATCTAGACAAATTTTGTGCTCCGGAAACCATATTGGCAAGTAATACTTCCTCCATTTCCATTACCCAAATTGGTGCGGTAACTTCCCGTCCGGAAAAAGTGATCGGTATGCACTTTATGAACCCGGTTCCAATTATGAAACTGGTGGAAATCCTTAAAGGATATAGTACTAACAAAGAGACTTTTGAAACTGTGGAATCGCTTTCCAAAAAACTTCAAAAGGTACCGGTAGAAGTAAATGATTATCCAGGATTTGTGGCAAACCGTATCCTTATGCCCATGATCAATGAAGCGATTGAAACCCTTTATAACGGGGTAGCGGGAGTAAATGAAATTGATACCGTAATGAAATTGGGCATGGCGCATCCTATGGGTCCTCTAGCCCTAGCTGATTTTATTGGTCTTGACGTATGCCTGTCTATATTAAAGGTGATGTATGAAGGCTTTAAAAACCCAAAATACGCCCCTTGTCCGCTATTGGTCAATATGGTAATGGCCGGTAAATTGGGCGCTAAAAGTGGAGAGGGTTTTTACGACTATAGCCAAAACAGAAAAGCCGAGGTGGTGTCCAATCAGTTTAAAAAATAAAAACAGAAGAATATTTCCTCTATAGGAAACTAAGATTTAGTAATTAAAACGCTTTGGCTAAAATAATTCCCTTTAAAGCTGTCCGTCCTACGCGGGACAAAGTTAACTTACTTGCCGCACGCTCGTACGACAGCTATACTCCTGTCCAAGTGGAATCGCGCTTGAGGGATAATCCATTTTCATTTTTGCATATTGTGAACCCTGGATATAAATATCAGAAGGAAATTTCGGGTGAGGAACGTTATTCGCTGGTGAAAAATAGATATGATGAGTTCAAGGAGGATGGCATTTTTATACAAGATGAAAATCCATCCTTCTATATCTATAAAATTGTGAATCGGGATGGAATGGAATTTAAGGGCATTGTTGCGGCGGCGAGTGTTCAGGATTATGAGGATGACGTAATAAAAAAGCACGAGGACACCTTAGAGTTTAAAGAGATAGCTTTAAAGGAATACCTTAAAACAATTGGGTTTAATGCCGAAGCCGTCCTACTCACCTACCCTGATAATCCAGAATTGGAAAAAATTATCGATTCGGTTATGGAAAGTCGTGCGGAATATGAATTTACCACCACTTATCGTGACACCCATTATTTATGGAATGTAGATGACGAGGAAATTCTGGGAAAAATAGAGACTGTTTTTTCCAAAATGCCTTCACTGTATATTGCCGATGGCCATCATCGGTCTGCATCGTCCTATTTATTGGCAAAGGATTTAAAAAAGGAAAATCCCCATCATACAGGAAATGAGGCGTATAATTATTTTATGAGTTTCTTAATTCCAGAAAGCGATTTAAAAATTTACGAATTCAATCGTCTTGTAAAGGATTTAAATGGTTTAAAGAAGGAGGAATTCCTAATAAAATTAGATGCCTGCTTTAAAATTGAAAATCGAGGACTGGATTATTACAAGCCAACCAAAAAACATCATTTTAGCATGTACCTGGATGGCGAATTTTATTCATTGCACCTAAGGAAAAGCAAATACAAAATCACCAACGCTCTTGACGCGCTGGATACACAGATTTTATTTGTATTGATTCTAAAACCCATTTTAGGTATCGAAGACCTTCGAAATGACTTACGTATTGAATACTCCCACGGAAAAAGAGAACTAGCGTATCTACAGACCGTAATAGACTCCGGTACCTTTGCCGTTGGCTTTGGGCTACTTCCCATTACAAGTGAGGAGTTAAAACAAATTGCCGATGAAGGCTTAAGAATGCCTCCCAAAAGCACCTATATTGAGCCTAAACTCCGCAGTGGGGTTACAGTTTACGAATTCTGAACAAAAAGCGAAGACCTATGCAAGAGACACACCACATTTCAGAAAATATAAAAAAAATAAAAAACGAATTGCCCGAAAATGTAAGTTTGGTGGCAGTTTCAAAGACAAAGCCTATTGAGGATATCCTGAAGGCATACGATGCAGGCCAGCGAATTTTTGGAGAGAACAAAATCCAGGAAATGGAATCCAAATGGGAACAACTGCCCAAGGATATACAATGGCATATGATAGGTCATGTCCAACGAAACAAAGTAAGGTTTATGGCTCCTTTTGTGGATCTTATTCATGCCGTGGATAGTCTAAAACTTTTAAAGGTAATTAATAAAGAAGCCAAAGTAAACCAACGCACTATTAAGTGCCTGTTGCAAATTAAAATTGCCGCTGAGGATAGTAAATTTGGTATGTCATCACAGGATGCATTGCAACTACTGGATTCGGAAGAAATCAAAAAAATGCAGAACATCAAAATAATCGGGTTGATGGGAATGGCTACTTTTACAGAAGATGAAAACCAGATTTCCACTGAATTTGCATGGCTTAAAAAATTGTTCGATTCCGTAAAGGACCAATATGATTTATCGGTGCTTTCCATGGGAATGAGCGGTGATTACGATTTGGCCCTGAAAAATGGCAGTAATATGGTCCGCATTGGCAGCGCAATCTTTGGAGAACGAAATTATAATTGAGATATAGCATATTCATTATAGAAGAAAATTTTAATAGCAATTAAATATCTCCCCTACTTAACCATCATATTAGAAAATCACTAACCCCTAATATTCGATAATAAACCTAAACTGAAACAAACAGTGTACGCAATTTTAGATATAGAAACAACCGGTGGAAAATACAATGAGGAAGGAATAACCGAAATTGCAATTTACAAATTTGATGGCCATAAAATTGTGGATCAATTTTCCAGCCTCATCAATCCTGAAAGGCCTATACAGCCATTTGTTGTAAATCTAACCGGGATTAACAATGATATGCTTAGGCAGGCGCCCAAATTTTATGAGGTGGCAAAACGCATTATTGAAATAACGGATAATTGCGTAATGGTGGCTCATAACGCACTTTTCGACAACCGAATATTAACTACGGAATTTGATCGTTTGGGTTACAATTTCGAAAAAGAAACACTTTGCACTGTGGAGCTTTCCAAAAAACTCCTTCCTGACATGCCATCCTATAGTCTGGGAAAGTTGGTGCAATCCTTGGGAATTCCAATAACAGATAGACACCGTGCGCACGGAGATGCCAAAGCAACTGTAGCATTATTCAAAATTCTTCTATCTAAAGATACTTCCAAGAATATAATTGGCCAGACGGTAAAAAAGGATCCTAAACCAAAATTGGAATCAAAATTATTGGATATTATTGAAACCACTCCCGCGGAGATGGGTGTTTATTATATACACAATGCCGAGGGGAAGATAATATATATTGGCAGAGGGAAAGACATTCGCAAAAAACTGGTACAACATTTTACCAATGACAACCGGAAATCCAAACGCCTGCAATCCGAAGTAAAATCTGTTACTTTCGAAAAAACAGGGAATGAACTTATCTCCATATTAAAGGAATATGAGGAGATTAAGCAAAATAGGCCAAAGTATAACCGTTTGCCCAAAAGACTGGTTTATACCCACCAATTGGTTTCGTATGTAGACAATGACGGTTATATCAATTTGCGGATCGAAAAATCTGATGGGAGGAAAAAGGCTTTGCTTACATTCAATAATTATCATCAGGCCAAGATGGAAGTGCTCAATTTGGTTTCAGAAAACAATCTAAGCCCCAGCTTGATTAGCGGGCCAAATGATACGGATAGTCTTTCGGAATTTATTCGGGAAAACATATCATTGAACGGAGCTCTTAATGAGTCACCAAACGAATATAACCAGCGCTTAAAAAGCATTATAAACCAACGGAGTTTTCTAAATCAAAATTTGCTTTTGGTGGACCGCGGGAGGGAATCAGAAGAACGATCGGTGATATGGATAGAAAATGGGATTTATAGAGGATATGCCTTCTACAACCTGAACTATCAAATAAATCGGCCCGAAATCCTAAAGTCCATCATAAATGCTACCAGCCATATCCGGGAATTTCAACATATTGTTCAGAATTATGCACAAAGAAATAGAATGTTGAAAAGAATAAACCTTTCACCCGATACAGACAGTTAACCTTACTTTGGTTATTTTTAGCCAATCAAAAATAAAATAGTGCAAAAATTTACCAAAAAAGATTGGAGAGCACAACTCCACGAGATTATTTATGAGGCAGATACGCCCATGGGGAAAATCTTTGATATCATTCTCTTGATCTTGATATTGGTAAGTGTAGTGGTGGTAATGTTGGAAAGTGTTGCCAGAATAGGAATAAAATATTACACATTGTTCCATGTTATGGAATGGATTATTACCATTCTGTTTACCATTGAATACATTGCAAGGATCATCACCGTTAAAAAGCCTACTAAGTATATTTTCAGTTTTTATGGAGTTATTGACTTATTGGCGACCATTCCACTGTATTTATCCCTCATTTTTGCAGGAACAAATTATTTGGTTACCGTAAGGGCATTAAGACTTTTACGTGTATTTAGGATATTAAAAATCACAAGGTTTGTGGGCGAGGGGAACAAACTGCGCCGTGCTCTGTTGGAAAGTAGAGTGAAAATTTTCCTTTTCATATTCACAGTTATGATTTTGGCTGTCATTTTTGGCACCTTAATGTATTTAATAGAAGGAGAGGAAAGTGGCTTTAACAGCATTCCAGTAAGTGTATATTGGTGTATTGTTACACTAACCACGGTTGGGTTTGGGGATATTGCTCCCGTTACCGCCGTTGGTCAATTTTTGGCCACCATAATTATGATTTTGGGATATGGCATAATTGCCGTTCCCACCGGTATTGTAGGAGCCCGATATTTCAGGGCGAATCTTGAGGACAATACACATCTGAATTCTCAAGTTTGCCGTAATTGCGGGTTCGATCGTCATCAGGATAATGCGAAATACTGCCAAAATTGTGGCGAAAGTCTGGATTTGGAAAAAATACCGGAAAGCCGATGAATCCCAAACCCGTTATTATCTGCGTGGTCGGACCTACGGCTATCGGAAAGACCAGTTTAAGCATTGCACTTGCCCAGGCATTTTCCACCGAGATAATCTCGGCCGATTCCCGACAATTTTACAAGGAAATGTCCATAGGCACTGCCGTCCCCACCTTGGAGGAATTGGCCGCGGTGCCACATCATTTCATTCAAAATCGAAGTATTTCGGAGGATTATTCGGTGGGAGATTTTGAAAGAGATGCCATGGATTTTATAAATAAGCGATTTTTCCCTTCCGCTTCCAATGAAAATGCCTTGAAGACATTAATTATGGTGGGTGGTTCCGGACTATATATAGATGCGGTAATAAGAGGTCTTGATGAATTCCCGAATGTACCCCAAGAAAACCGGGAAAAATTAAACAGGGAACTGGATGATTTTGGACTTGCACATCTTCAAAATAAACTAAAAAAGGCCGATCCCGAACACTTTGCAAAAGTGGACATCCACAATCCACATCGCTTAATCCGAGCGCTGGAAATAGTGGAATACTCAGGAAAGCCCTACTCCTCTTTTTTAAAGAAAAAACGGGAAAATCGCAATTTTGATACCTTCCTGATTGGACTTACTGCGGAACGGGAAATTGTGTACGACAGAATAAACAGGCGGGTCGATAATATGATCAAGGAAGGCCTATTGGAAGAAGCGAAGGCCCTTTATTCCTATCGGGATAAAAACGCGCTACAAACAGTTGGATATCGCGAACTGTTCGAGTATATCAACGGCAACATTTCTCAGGAAGAGGCAGTCAGTGAAATAAAAAAGAATTCACGACGCTTTGCTAAAAGACAGGGCACTTGGTTCCGTAAAAATGAAAATATAAATTGGTTCCCGTATGATACCAATTACGATACAATCATTCAGTTTATAAAAGAAAAAAACGCCCTGTAATAGGCGTTTTTTTGTTTATTAATGTCTCGATGGATTAATTATCCACTTCGTCCTTAACTACCAATCGGAAACCTTCGCCGTGAATGTTCACGATTTCAACACCGTCATCCTTGCTCAGGTATTTTCTTAACTTAGCGATATAAACGTCCATACTTCTGGAAGTGAAATAATTATCATCTCTCCAGATTTTGGTAAGGGCCAATTCGCGCGCCATAAGGTCATTTTTATGCAAGGCTAAAAGTCGCAAAAGTTCATTTTCCTTTGGGGAAAGTTTAATTGGGTCCTCCTTTTTATAAGTAAGAAAACGCAACTTCGAATTCAGGTGGAAATTTCCGATCTCAAATTCAAATTGCTTGCTATCTGCTATGGAATCGGTGGCTTTTCTTTGAATAATAGCCTTGATTTTCATCAAGAGTACTTCACTGTCAAAGGGTTTGTTAAGGTAATCATCGGCACCCACTTTATAGCCTTTTAACACATCTTCTTTCATCGCTTTTGCGGTTAGGAATATTATGGGGATTTCCTCGTTCTTCTCGCGGATTTCTTTGGCTAATGTAAAACCATCTTTGTAGGGCATCATTACATCAAGTATGCAAAGATCAAAATCGTCTTTTTTGAACTTCTCAAAACCTTCCATACCATTTTTTGCATGGGTCACGTTATAGTCGTTCATTGCGAGATAATCTTTCAATACAGTTCCGAAATTTGGGTCGTCTTCTACTAGAAGGATTTTTTTGTTTTCAGTTTCCATAAGTTTAAGATATTAGGTGTATTTTTAAAATGAATGTGGAGCCTTTATCCTTTTCACTTTCCACGAAAATTTGTGCATCGTGGTCATCAAGGATACTTTTTACGTACGCAAGGCCTAGCCCGTGGCCTTTAACATTGTGCAGGTCTCCGGTATGTTCCCGGTAAAATTTTTCGAATATTCGTTTTACCACTGCCTTGCTCATTCCCTGTCCTTGATCCCGTATTTTGAGAATCACGCTATTTTTAACGTTTTCTGAATAGATATCAATCTTAGGCGCCTCGGGAGAATATTTTATCGCATTATCCAAAATATTTACGATCACGTTGGTAAAATGCGATCTATTGGCCAGAATGGTATTTTTCATCGCGCCAAAATGTGTCTTCACATATCCACCTCTGTCTTCCACAATCAGACTTACGTGATTTACGGCTTCCAAGGTTATTTCCTGTAAATCCACAGGTTCCTTTGGAAGGTTGAGTTCATTTTTTTCAAGTTTTGAAATGCGCAGCACATTTTCCACCTGTGCGTGCATTCGGCGGTTTTCATCCCTGATCATTCCCAGATAACGCTCCAAAAACTCCTTATTGTCCTTTACCTTAGGGTTTTTTAAAGAATCCAAAGCCAAATTAATGGTGGCAATTGGAGTTTTGAATTCGTGGGTCATATTATTGATAAAATCACTCTTTATTTGTGAAATCTGCCGTTGCTTATAAATTTGGGAGATTGCACTGGCATAAGCCAGAATAATTACAGCGGTAAATACCAGAGAAAGGATGGCCATTCCCATAATACTGCTAAGTACTAGCTTCCTCTTTCCCGCAAAATTTACATATAGATCAAAACCACCTTTCAAGTCGTTTACAAAAAGCGGAACTACGTAAGTGCTTTCAGGGTCCAGTTTGAAATCCTTGGACCGCACCTTGGTTTCCAGATTATTGCTGAAAACTGCAAATTCAAAGTCCGATTTAATTCCTATTTCATTAAGTTCTTTGACCAATAAACTATTGATTTCTTCTGCGCTTACTCTTTTGTAAATTGGGGAAAGTGCAGCGGCTTCACTAATAAAACTTTCAAACTGGTTCCTTTCGTAATCGGGCATTCTCGAAAATGACTCAATTTTTGTTTCGGTGGTAGCCGTTCCGTCAAGACTATGGGTGATTTTGGTTTTAGTCTTTCGGTTGGTCAATTTTTTGAACTGAATACTGTCCAGTTCACTGTCAAAGAGACTGGACGATAGTTTATAGTCCTGCTCTAAGATTCCATCAGTAAATTGAAAGATCTCGTTATTTTTGTTTTGGATTTTATATGCCAATTCTGTGAAAGTGACATTATCCGGCACATCTATGCTATCCACGTAGGTACTATATACTTTATAATACGCTTCTATTTCTCGGAGCTGAATCTTTTTTGCCACGGAAAGGAGAACCTGCCTAACATTAATAGTGAACTGCTCCTGCTTGGTTTGGTATGCATTTGAGATCCAATAGCCCTGTACAAATACTATCCCCAATAATGAGAGGCTCATAAGTGCTATGAGCAATACGAATAGCTTTTTGTTCATGTTCCCAAAAATAAGATTTTAACATTTAGCCTATTCTATGTTTAACCAAATGTTAACAAAACAAAATTATTCACCTTAAATCAGTTGATAATGAATGGCTTCCACTTGTTTTTGGGTATCGGAAAGAGTGATATTGTTGATGATGAAATCTGCTAATTCCATCTTTTTTGCATCGTCCCACTGATTTTTCATTCTGGCCTTCACTTCCTCACGCGAAATGTGATCTCGATCCATTACCCGGCGCATCCGATCCTCAATGGGAGCGGTAACCATAATAACCCTATCACACTGTTTATAGCTTCCACTTTCGTATAGGATGGCGGCCTCTTTTAATACATAGGGAAAAGTCTGTAGTGCTGCCCATTGCTTAAAATGATCCGCTACTTCAGGATGGATAATAGCATTTACTTTTTCAAGAAGAATGGAATCGTTAAAAATAAATCCTGCCAGTAGTTTTTTATCCAACACTCCCTCTTGATAAATTTCCTTACCCAAGAGGGAAGTAAGAGCTTTTTTAATGGATTGCGAGGTGTTGGTAAGTTTTTTAGCCTCCACATCGGAATTATAGACCGGTACACCAAAATCCGAAAACATTTTGGCAACCGTAGTTTTTCCACTGCCAATTCCTCCGGTAAGGCCAATAATTTTCATATAGAATGGAGATTTAGGTGGAGAATGGGTTTCTTGAGATTACTTAAATACAAAATAATCGATTTTTTTGGGATCAAATACGATATTAACAGCGCCTGCAGGTTTTTTTACAAGTGTTGGAAGCATAAAGTTTTCCTTTTCATTTCGTTTGGCATAATCGCAAACTATGCGGAAATTGTCCGGGGATACTTTCGAGAAATCGTTTACATCTATATCGAAAGATAACGAGATCCTTTCCGGCACCAATTTTAACTCCATGCCAGGCGGTAAGTTAATTACTTCCACACGTAGCGTGAAATTTTCTTGTGAAAATTCGGCAACGGGCCATTCAACATCTACTCGGGAGGGGTTGATTTTAACTATTTCATCGGATGGCGATTCAATTTCAACCTTGTCCAAAATTGTTTTTTCCACATTGCGAAGTGACAACGTCTTTGTTTTTACGGAATTTATCTCTTTCAGTAAGCCTTTGGGCCCTGAGATGGTAACAGAATCCGGCTTTATCCTAATACTATCTATGGGCTTAAAACCATCTTTAAAACTGATATCAACTACAGCCCTCACCTTTACTTTTTTAAGCATTATGGGATCCAATTTCACCTTCAATTCATCCACGGAAAGGTTTTTGATTTCCATATACTTATTAAATTGAGCGCTTAATTTTCTTACAAGTTCATTTCTGGGAATAATGAATTCATTCGTATCCTTTTCATAGTAATTGGAGACATCGATATCAAGGGAAGGTTTTTTCAGTTTATAAAATAGTATTTCAAAACCGTTTGCCGTTAAGTCATACGTAAGTTGATGAATATTTTTGTGGGACAAAGCAGCAGTTTCGGGTAAATTATTATAATTGATTTTCGACGAAATCGAAGCAGTGAATTCACGACTGAACTTTGTTAACACCCAAAAAATACTAGCTACTATTAAAAAGAAGAGAAAAAGCTTCAGTTTGTTCTTTGAGTATTTTTTGGAGTTACTTTTTGCCATATCTAGATTCTTGGAATTTTCTAAATTACTTAAAAAATAGGAATGGATATTGTTTCCTTGGATCTTTGTTAAGTATAGCCACAAAAATAGAGGATTCCATAAAAGCGAGGCCATACCCAAAAAACTGTATAAATAGAGCGGGAACGGTCAGAAATCCGATATGGATACTTTTGTTTTTGATGCTGGAATCCAGGAAAACCAGCAATACATAAATCCCTAAGGGTAGCAGAAACAATCCATTGTAAAAAACTCCCAGTAGAACAGAGAGAATCACGAACACGACAAAAAGACTGGGAAACCAAAAGGTGATCTTTGCAGATTTTGGATGCCAAGTGTTTAAAATGGGCCTTACCAGCCCAAATTTTTTAACCTGAAGATAGAATTTATTCCAGGAGATTCTTCTTTTGTGAAAAACATGTGCATCCGGAATAAAAGTGGTTTCGAAACCTGCTTGTAATATTCTTTGGGAAAGATCGGGATCTTCCCCTGGGTGGATTTTTCCAAAACCGCCGGTAGCCAAAAAAGCTTCCTTTGAAATCCCCATGTTAAAACTTCGGGGCTCAAATTTTTGTACGCCTCTCTTTTTGCCTCTTATTCCTCCGGTGGTAAGAAATGAGGTCATAACATAATTTATGGCTTTTTGCAAGGGTGTAAAACTAGAATGGGCCGCGTCTGCTCCCCCAAAACAGTGATAGAATTTATTTGAAAGGAAATTATCTACGCGTTCAAGATATTCTGGGGGCAATAGACAATCCGAATCCAAAATTATAAAATAGTCCCCATTTGCCTTCCGCATACCATAATTCCTGGAATCCCCTGGACCTGAATTATCTTTGTAATAATAGGATATATTCAAGCGGTCCTTAAATTTATTTATAACCTCTTCCGCCGTGTCTGTAGAGCCATCTTCCACGATAACCACTTCAAATGACTTTGAATGATGGACGTATAGCATACTCTCCAATAATTCCAGGATTTCTCCTGGACGGTTGTAAACGGGTACTATAAAGGAATATTTAATCATCCGGCAAATTTAGACAATAAAAAAAGCCATTCCCAAAAGGGAATGGCCTTATAAAGGTTATTCGGTTAAGAATATTAATTCTTGGTGATTTTGTAGGTACCAGTTTGGCCATCAATGGACACTTTCATGATATAGTTACCAGTAGAAAGATTTGCCAGATTAATGTTTGAAGTGGTAGCACCAACCTTAACATCCATAACTTTTTGACCTAAAAGGTTGAAAAGTGATACAGACTCAATATTATTTTTAGCTTTTAGGTTCAAGATATCGCTAGTTGGGTTTGGATAGAAATCAAAACCAGAAAAAACGTTATCATTAATACCTACTACAGAGGTACCGTACATTACGAAAGGCAAACCATAAGGAGTGAGAGTTCCTCCATCCTCAAGGATTGTCCATTCAGAACCGTTGCTCTGCATTGCATTTCCAGTAGTAGACTGTCCAAGGATCGCGATAGGGGCAGCCCAAGGTCCTGAAGCACCGAAACCTTCAAATGAAAATTCAATCCAGTAAGTTCCTGGATTAAGAGTAAGACCTTCAGTATTGGCAGTTACTCGGTTAATCTGTCTGTTTGTGGCAGCTTGATCTGTTTCAAGCACTCGGTTAGCACCGGAATAAATAGCATCATCTTGTCTTCCTGAAGTGAAATCACCCCAAATGACTGATCCGCCTGCACTTGGGTCACCGTCATATACACGGACGTACACCTCCGAAATGGTAGGAGCTACTTCATTTGTTTGGTATGCGAAAAAATCAATAGCACTAACGTTATACGCCTCGGTAAGAATTACGTCATCGGCTACGCTGTAGCCCGCAACAAATGATGCAGAAGGACCATAAGTACCCATTCCTAAGGTAGTGGATTCCAACACACTAAGATTTGGAGACCCAGCAACGTTAAAATAAGGTCCATTGTCATAAATTACATCATCAGCCGTACGATTGCCATATTGAGAACCGTAAAGACCAGTAAATGGAACATTTATGTTTGGGTTGATTACGCGCTCGCCTGTTACTGGAAAAGCCACTTCCTGAACCACATCTGGAGCTGAAGTATTAAAATAAGCGGCAGGCATTTGGACCTGCTGTGCATTCATGATGCCAACAGAAGCAACGAAAGCACAAAGCATTAAAGTAGTTTTTTTCATGGTAATAATTTTTATGTTAGTATGTAACAAACATAATAAAAAGTTCTTAAGAAAAATATAATTGATGAATAAGTTTTTGGATAATTGGAAAAATTTATTGCAAATATTTACTGTGATATCTTTTTCGTCGATTACTTCATAATTTTGTTATTGAGGGGCCACTATGGTTGAGTTTGTCTCAATTTCAAACTCTCGGAAATCAAATTTCATAATAAAAATATAAATGGATCTTGCTGTATTTTTAATAGTCTTCTGTCCTCCGTTTTTCAAGCCGAGTATTTCTTAAAAAAAACCATCCCGACAATTGTCGGGATGGCTTTAAATAAATACGGAAGTTGGTCCTTAGTTTTTAATAATCTTATAAGTTCCTATTTGTCCGTCGATACTTACTTTCATTATATAAGTTCCCGTTGAAAGAGAGCCCATATTGATGGAAGAAGAGGTAGAATTTATGTTCACATTAATCACTTTTTGACCCAAAATGTTATAAAGTGAAACGGATTCTATATTCTTCTCTGAACTAAAGTTCAATACATCCGAAGTTGGGTTTGGATAATAAGTAAATCCAGACAAAGTATTGTCGCCAATACTTAAAGGATTACACTGTCCTTCCCAGATATATACACCATCCATTGATGGATCGGGAGTATTCCAACCACCATCAAAATTGGCGACAGGATTGCCTTCCATTGTTGAAGAGGTTACCACCCAGAACACACTTCCCGTAGCACCACCATCAGTTACCGAAAGCTCTATCCAATAAGTTGTAGGTGCACCTGCCTGGCCAACAAAAGTGAAGGGGTTAACTTCCAATTCTATTTCATTTACATCAAAACCGAAGTTGTTACCTATCACATTCTGATCAAGGATAGTGACAGCGTTTTGCGATCCAATCACGGTTCCTGGCAAACCAGACTCGTTGGAATAGTAAGTAACATCAACGTTGGTAATTCCACCATTGGCAAAAATACTGGCGGTAATGTTTTCCAAAGTAAAGGTTATTCCAGGATCCAGCGTAAGGTCATTCGCAGTTTTGAATGCCGAGGTAGAAGAGCAGTTGTAACCATTTTCAAAAGTGAAATCGTTTGGATTTTCTTCTGAACAGGTATCTCCTGGATCGCCACCTGTAGGCTCACAAGTTCCTTCCCACATATATACTCCGTCCATCAATGGATCTGGATTTGCCCATCCGCCATCAAAATTAGCTACTGGACTTCCAACCATTGATGAGGAGGTTACCACCCAGAATACACTGCCGGTTGCACCGCCATCGGTTACGGAAAGTTCAATCCAATATTTGGTTGAAGCGCCCACCTGCCCAACGAATGTAAATGGAGTTACCTCCAATTTTACCTCATTTACGTCAAATCCAAAATTATTTCCAATAACTGCCTGGCTGGTAATGGTAACGGAAGCTTCCGAACCGATCAAGGTTCCAGGAAGGCCTGAAGCATCGGAGTAATAATTAACATCTACGTTAGTAATCCCACCGTTTGCGAAAATACTTGCGGTAATGTTCTCCAGGGTGAAATCCACACCGTCAGCCACTGTTATATCATTTGCGGTCTGGAACGCAGAAGTTGAAGAACAGTTGTATCCATTTTCAAAAGTAAAGTCATTTGGATTTTCTTCGGAGCAGGTATCTCCAGGATCGCCACCTGTAGGCTCACAAGTTCCTTCCCACTTATATACACCGTCCATTAGTGGATCTGGATTTTGCCATCCGCCGTCATAATTGGCAACTGGACTTCCCACCATTGATGAAGATGTCACTACCCAGAATACACTGCCGGTAGCACCACCATCGGTTACGGAAAGTTCAATCCAATATTTGGTAGGAGCCCCCACTTGCCCAACGAATGTAAATGGGGTTACCTCCAATTTTACCTCATTTACGTCAAATCCAAAATTATTTCCAATTACTGCCTGACTGGTAATGGTAACAGAGGCTTCCGAACCGATCAAGGTTCCAGGAAGGCCTGAAGCGTTTGAATAGTAATTAACATCTACGTTAGTAATACCACCGTTTGCGAAAATACTTGCGGTAATGTTCTCAAGGGTGAAATCCACACCGTCAGCCACAGTTATATCATTTGCGGTCTGGAACGCAGAAGTTGAAGAACAGTTGTATCCGTTTTCAAAAGTGAAATCGTTTGGATTTTCTTCTGAACAGGTATCTCCTGGATCGCCGCCTGTAGGCTCACAAGTGCCTTCCCACTTATATACACCGTCCATTAATGGATCTGGATTTGCCCATCCACCATCATAATTTGCTACAGGACTTCCAACCATTGTGGAAGATGTAACTACCCAAAATACACTGCCGGTAGCACCACCATCGGTTACGGAAAGTTCCACCCAATATTTGGATGTTGCGCCTGCTTGACCGGCGAAAGTAAATGGTGTGACAGCGAGTTTTACTTCATTCACATCAAAACCAAAATTATTGCCAATCACGGTTTGGCTTGTAATGGTTACAGCTGATTGTGAACCAATTAAAGTTCCAGGAACTCCGGAGGCATCCGCATAATAGTTGACATCAACATTGGTAATTCCACCGTTTGCAAATATGCTGGCAGTAATATTCTCAAGAGTAAAATCCACATCGGCAGCAACGGTCAAATCATTTGCAGTTTTAAAGGCAGAAGCCGAAGAGCAATTGTATCCATTTTCAAAAGTAAAGTCATTTGGATTCTCTTCTGAACAGGTATCGCCGGTTCCTCCACCAGAGGTTACATTAATTGTATAATCCTCAGCCTGACCCCAATTGGATGCAGTACAGGAGTTTGCAGGATATGTTGTGCCAAATTGTTTAATTACGCGCATCCTTGTTGGTCCGTCCATTACACCACTAGGAACCACGATATTGCCAGTAACTTGTTGGCCATCGTTTCCGGTGGAGTTGGTAATAGTTCCTATTTGATAACGCTCACTGGCATTGTCTAGAATACCATCTTGGTTCCAATCAATATACACCACAAAACTACAAGTCCAGCTACCATTTGTATTTCCTTCCAAGGCAATAGGGTACGATTCTCCTTCAGTCATATTTCCTGAAATTGATGTAAAATCCTCATGCGCGGGAGTACCGTTTACTACTTCGCTGGACCTATTGCTGATTCCTGCAACAACTACATTAGTCAAAGGCTCAACATCGATTGCATAATCCAATGGGCCGCAATATGGTTCGGGAAAGGTGGACCCGCCGCCCATGGGCGCACAAGTACCATCCCAAATATATACCCCATCATAAGTAGTATCGTCAATAGCCCAAGAGCCATCAAAGCTCGCTGCTGGGCTTCCTTGCATGGAAGAGCTGGTAACTACCCAGTAAACACCTGTTGTATTGCCACCATCGGTTACGGAAAGTTGTACCCAGTATTTCTTGGAAGCTCCACTTTGTCCAGTAAAAGTAAAAGGAGTAACTGAAAGCTCAACCTCGTTCACATTAAACCCGAAGTTGGAGCCAATTACACTTTGGCTAACAATTGTTGCAGAAGCTTGTGAGCCTATCAAAGATCCAGGAAGACCTGCGTTATCTGCATAATAATTTACAGCAACATTGGTAATTCCGCCATTTGCGAATATACTTGCCGTGATATTTTCAAGGGTAAAATCCTGATCGGCAGGTACAGTAAGATCATTGGCTGCTTTAAATGAAGAGGTGGCAGCACAGTTGTACCCATCCTCAAAGGTAAAGTCATTAGGATTTTCTTCTGAACAGGTGTCTCCAGTTCCACCGCTGGCGGCAACAATTACTGCATCCCATCCACCATAGTCCACCACTGAAGAGGCATGGAAGAAGAAAAAGAAATTGCCAGAAGTTGAAGTAAACGTAGATGATCCATGACTTGCGATCATATCGGCAAGGGTTATATCACCACTGTTTGGCCCAGTACTGTTGTCATATAGTTTAATTCCGGTGGCATCAACGCCGTCGTATATTCTTAAATAATCGAAGGTTCCAAAAACACTGAAAAATTCAAAATTTATCTCGGATACACCCATTAAAGTGGTTTGGGTATCACAGTTGCAATTGGGATAATTTCCTGGTGTTCCCGCTGTGCTACTTCCTCCTGGCCCTCCTGGATCAAAAAAGTGATCACCTACCGAAGGGCTAAAAGTCTCCGTAGCCCCTGCAACCGGAATAATATCCGACATCGGTCTATTAACCGTCGCGACTGGGGATAATATCGAAATAGGAATATTCAGTCTATAATTAGCATCCGCCAATATCTCTGCTTGGATCTCATTTTGGTTCAAAGGATAAGTGGCGGAAATTGCCACAGGTCCTTGCACTCTTTGCGGATTATTCACTCCTGCAACAGAAGCTCTCTGTTTCTCACCCGCACGATTCTGTGGTTGCGGACCAAAAGAAGCTGCTAGCTTGGCTTCATAATCGCCTGATCCCGATAATATGCCATTTGGGGAAGGAAAAAACCTACCGCCTTGCTGACCATAAATTACGGGGTTGTTGATCCCTTTATTTTTAATGGTTGGCTCGGATGGCTTGATCACTGGAGCGCCGGCTGGGCGTGCAGAACCGTCTGAGTTGAAGCGAATGGGATTGCTGTTTTTATTTGCATTTGCATCGGATTTAATGGTAGAATGACCGTTCACTTTATTTTTAGCGGTCCCATTGGGATTAAATCTAATGGGATTGTTCTGACCATTTCGTTTTGCATCCGCATGGGATGGTTGTATCGCACCATTAGGTTTTAAAACCTCTTTGTGCTTTCCATTCCGATCAATTTTTATGGGACTGTCCGTCCCGCTCCCCTTGATCATCTCTTGGGAAAATCCAACTGCACAACACAGAAGGAAAATCAATAGTGTAAATTTTTTCATAATAAAAGGTTTAGTTAATATTCAGATAAATTTATGATAATTTTCTAAATATAGCTCATATTGTACAGATATTTATTTCTTTTGAAAAAAATATGATAAATATCCTCTACATATACCCCAAAAACCTGGAGATTATCTTATTTGTTTAAAACAAAAATCATTTGAAAATTTCGTCTTTATTCATAATTTTTTGGATGTCTTCTTAAAATTCCCCTATTGCCTATTAACGTGAAACAAAAATAATATTTATGGAAAATGGGAATAATCAATGGAAATGCCATTACGGGAAAAAGTTCACTTACTTTTTTTTGGAGAATGCGGAAACTAATTGATTATTTAAATCTGGTCGTCAATAGAAATTCCTATGGCAAGTAAAAGGTATTGTGAAATAGTGTCGTCCGAGAAGAGAAACAAGATCGCTTCACTGCAAGAATCAAGCCTTCCCGTTAGGTGGGGGGGGCATAATAAATCGCAAAGCATTGATAATGTAGCTCTTAAAATGTAAAGGAAGACGGAAATTGTGATAGCTTTGTTTGTTCCTCAAAAAACAGCAAAAGATGGCCCTTTTTCTAGAAACTCCTCGAAAGTCTTTATTGGTCCAACTTTTGAGGAACCTTATCCAATATTAATTGGGCTACGGTGATTATAATAATAATCTGGTTATCCACATTTTAACCAACAACCTTCTTCACCACCTCACTCCTACGTATTTTTCCAGTTTCGGTAAATTCAAATTCAGGGGTGATGTAAATTTTTTTTGGCTTCTCATAGCGGGTCAGATCATCAAAAAACCTGCTATTTTCCTCCAAGGTTTGGGGAACAGTACTTTCTAATATCAAAATTACCTTTTGACCCAAAACTTCGTCTTTCTCTGAGGCAATAAAAAAAGGAACCTGAAAGTTTTTTGCCAGTTTCTGTTCAATTATTTCGGGATGAACCTTCACTCCTCCTGTATTGATTACATTATCCCTTCTTCCCAAAAGCCTAAAGGAATTTTTGGAAAGCAGTTCCACTATATCGTTGGTGATAACCGTCTCTGCGGAAATCAATGGCGCATCGATACACAAACATCCTTCAGAGGTTTGGGAAAACTGAACCCTGGGAATTGCATTATATATAAGGGATCTTTTCCGGCCGTTAAGAGAACGTACGGCAATGTGGCTAATAGTCTCAGTCATACCATAAGTGGCAAACATTTTAGTGGGCAAATTTTGGATCTCATTTTCCAAAGCAATGGAAACCGCACCGCCTCCAACAATCACCTGCTTAACCTTATGCAACTCTGACAAAGAATGATGAACCTGATAGGGAACCATTGCGGAAAATTCAAATTCCATCTCAAAATGACTTAATGGATTTTTTTGGGGGGAGGTGATGAATAGGTCCCATCCCCCCACCATTCCGCGTACCAACATCATTTTACCGGCAATATAATCGGCGGGCAGGCAGAGCAAGGCTCTTGTTCCTTCCCCTATTTCAAAATAGTCAATGGTGGCGATTGCACTATTGTAGGCGTGCTCTTTTTGTAAGGAAATTTTTTTGGGTATTCCGGTAGATCCCGAAGTATATACTTCAAAAATTATATTTTCGTCCAACCATTCCAGAATAAATTTGCCTATGGAAATGGTTTCTCCTTCACCCGTAAAAAGCATCTCTTTCGCAAAGACCTTTAATTCCTCTGCGGAAGAAAAACCCCGGCCGTTCAATTTGAATTTGGGATGAAGTAAATGTTTCACTTTTTAATATTCTATTTTATCCGTGGATGTGTTTTCCATTATTACCGGCTCTTGTACCTTTCCCAAAAGCTTACCCTTCCAATCGGTCCATTTATATCTTCTTGCCATAATAAATAGAAATATGGGATAAATAATAAACACGGGGGCTATTACGTCAATTCCTGCCGTGGGCTCCGAAATATCTTTTAGGATCGAATCGGTTTTAAAAACCGTCCAATCCGCGGTTACCAAAAGGGCGGCAATTAAATTATTGCCCGCATGGAATCCCAAGGCAAGTTCCATTCCTTCATCCATCAAGGTCATTATCCCTAAAAAGAATCCTGTACCAATATAGAATATCAACAAAATACTACCCATTTTTTCCACCTCCGGATTTGCCAAATGCAGTCCACCAAAAATTACAGATGTAACAATAAGCGGAAACCATCGGTTTTTGACGGATACACCTATGCCTTGCATCAAATAGCCTCTAAACAGGTATTCCTCAAAACTAGTTTGGAGTGGGATCATAATTACTGCAATAATGGCCAAAATAATAAAAGGGATCAACCTAAATTGTACCACATAATGGTCTGGATTGGACATATAATCCACGGCGGTCAAAACGATTGTCATAATGGCAATAAGTGCAAATCCAAAAAATATTCGGCTCCAATCGGTTTTCTTGCGGGAAGTAGTCAATTCCACAAACGGTTGTTTATGGATAAATCGGACCACAAAAATCACACCTAAAAGACCTATCGCGAAACTCAGTAACATCAAAAACAAGGTAAGGTTGGAATTTAATGTGGTCATTAGCATGTCGGGATCAAGATTTTGCAGATCTTCGATGTTTCCACCCTTTAAAAATGTTTTTAAGGCAACCGCAAGGATCAAGGGAATACTTCCTACCTGACTGGCAAGAAATATTATGACAAAACCAATTAGGTATCGCCACCAATCGTGAAGGGATTTAAAAGCTTGTTCTATATACATATTAAAGTAAAGTTGATGTTATTGGAAATCGGATAATGTAACTGAAAAAATCAATTAAAATTTCAAAGGTTTATAAGTTTGAGATCCCATTCAATCTCTGGTAAATAATGGAGTCGCCCCCCTAGCACCTGGAGTGGGCTTTCCATATTGTTGGTATAAAGACTTCCCGTTCCCAGACCTTGGGGAAGAGAACTGTGTTTTGTAAAAGTGTATTGCGAAATGGCGTTTAATCCTAGGTTGCTTTCCAAAGCAGAGGTTATCCACCACCCTATTCCAATATTTTCGGCACTTTCTATCCACCAATTGCTATTTGCAAAACCACCAATTAAGGAGGGCTTAAGAATAATATATTGCGGTTGGATTGTTGTGAGTAAACTTTCCTTTTCTTCATTGCCAAAAACACCTATCAGTTCCTCATCCAAAGCAATGGGAAGTGGAGTTTCCTCACATAAACGTGCCATTTCCTGCCATTGCCCCTGTTTGATGGGTTGTTCTATTGAATGAAGCTCTAAATCCGAAAGTGTCTTTAGTTTTTCCAGAGCATCTTTTGTTGCAAAACCGCCATTTGCGTCTACTCGAAGTTCAATTTCCGAAGGAGAAAATTCCTTTCGGATGGATTTAAGTAAATCAATTTCTGTTTCAAAATCGATCGCACCAATTTTCATCTTAATGCAGGTAAACCCCTGTTCAAGCTTTTCTGAAATCTGTTCCTTCATAAATGCTTTATCCCCCATCCATACCAGTCCATTAATAGGAATGGATTCAGTACCCTTGGTAAAGTGTGAAGGAAATAATACAAATGGGTTTTGAGCGCGAAGTGACTGAAAAGCACATTCAATTCCCATTTGGATTGAGGGGAATTTCATTAGTGCACCAATAAGAGCTGCTTCACCTAAGTAGATGTTTTCACACACCCATTGCAGTTTTTCTTCATAATCTGGCCTATCATCTATGCTTAATCCACGTAGAAGCCCGCATTCCCCAATACCCATAGACTCTTCGGTTTTGAGAACAAGGAAATAGGTATCCTTGTTTTTTAAAACTCCCCTTGAAGTTCCACTGGGACGTTTAAATTTTAAAGTGTGCTTAATATAGGAAGCCTTTATCATGTTATGTATAATTTCTTAGGCGAGAAATTAATAAAAATGGAGGGTGCAAAGTGAAAATTTATAATTCCAAAGTTTCCCCGATATTCAGTAACATCAAGTCTTTTCCGGCTGTATAGAATTTGCGTTTGGCCTCTTCATGATCAATTTCAATATATCCAAAGGTGTCATAATGCACACCTAAAATTTTGTCGCATTCCACAAAGTCGCTGGCAATTATGGCATCGTCCACTCCCATAGTAAAATTATCTCCAATTGGAAGGATGGCCAAATCCAATTTGGTATAAAGCGGAATCAATTTCATATCCATTGTCAAGGCCGTATCTCCGGCGATATAGATATTTTTATGCTCACCTTGAATTACAAAGCCACCGGGTTGTCCGCCATAACTTCCATCGGGAAAACTACTGGTATGGTGGGCGATCACATATTTTACTTTACCGAACTCAAATTTCCAACTGCCTCCGTGGTTCATTGGATGGACTTCCAAACCCTTGGATTCATAATGATTTGTGATCTCATAATTGCTGACAATCATCGCTCCCGTGCGCTTGGCAATTGCCTCTGCATCCAAGGTATGGTCAGAATGGGCGTGAGTGATAAGGATATAATCGGCCGGAATGGCATTCATATCGATTTTATCTTTTGCCAGTTCATTTCCAGAGATGAAGGGATCTACCAAAATATACTTTCCTTGTATTTCGATGCCAAGACAATTTTGGCCATAGAATGTAATTTTCATGATTTTATGGATTTGAATTTTAAATATATTAAAACCACGCTGAAACAAAAAACAATATGGAGAACAAGAAAGTACCCAGCGCTACTTTTTTAAGTTCCGGATCCAAAAGCGAGGGCTCGGAGTTTCCCCGAACTTTCCGTAAATGGAGCAACAATGGAATAAAGGCCAATAACGGCAAGAACTCTGTCCAGGCAACCGCTTTAAGAACCAAATACAATAAGGCGGCAATAAAAGCTAATAAAATTAGCCCATAATGGTAGAGTTTAGCTTTTTCGGGACCGAGTAAAACTGCCAAAGTAGTTTTGTTCGCTCTAGCATCCGTTAGACGGTCCCTCATATTGTTGAGATTAAGCACGGCGGTACTGAGCAGGCCAATAACCACGGCAGGAAGTACTATGAATCCATTCAAGTTTTTTGCAAATAAAAAGTAGGCTCCCAAAACTCCCAATAGACCAAAAAAAACAAATACAAAAACGTCGCCCAAAGCACGGTATCCATAGGCCCTTCTTCCCACTGTGTAGGTGATAGCCGCCACAATTGCAGCTATTCCCAGAATAAAGAAAATTGTGGAATGAAAAATATTTTGGTTTTCAAATGCAACATATATCAACCAACAAGCTAGACCCAAGGTGATAATCGAGGTTATGATTATCCCTTTTTTAAGATCTTCGGCCGTGAGCGCGCCACTTTGCATGGCCCTCATTGGACCAATACGTTCGTGATTATCGGTGCCTTTTACACCGTCTCCATAATCATTTGCAAAATTGGACAGTATCTGAAGTCCTAAAGTGGTTGCAAGGGCCAGGAGAAAAATGGTAATGGAAAAAAAACCATTTTCCTTGGCGGCGGCTCCAGCGGTCATTATTCCCGAAATGGAAAGTGGTAAGGTGCGCAATCTCGCTGCCGAAACCCAAGCCTCTGGTTTTGTCATTATCCTTAAAATTTATAGCGCAAAAATACGATTATAAATCACGGCTGCCAATAATTTTCATCCAGCTGAAAATTGAGTTTATACTTTTGATAAAACTTCGCTATCCAATGGTAAAAAATCCTGGTTAGGGTGGTTAAGTTGAAAACAGAAATTATTTTTAATAAAAGCAGGCTTTCGGAGTTTTGGCTAACAATGCTCCAAAAATTTCATATTTTCGTACTCTATATATAAAATCCCCACAACATGAACCGAACAACTCTCCATAGTTTTAGCTTACTCTTGCTTCGTGTTTCGTTTAGCGGAATGTTGCTTATGCACGGCATTCCCAAGTTAATGAAATTATTGTCCGCCGATCTTAGTTTTGCCGACCCAATTGGAATAGGTGCGCCTGCCTCATTATTATTGGCAATTATCGGGGAGGTGGTTTTTCCCATTTTGGTAATTATAGGGTTTAAAACTCGATGGACCGCAATACCTGTTATTCTCACCATGGGCGTTGCAGCATTTCTACATCATGCCAACGACCCCTTTGCCGCTAAGGAAATGGCCCTACTTTATATGATAGGATTTATTACAATTGCACTCTTAGGTCCAGGCAGATTTTCTCTTGATAAAAAGTAAACGCTCGGAGTTTGCCAAAACAAATCAATTTAAAACTTTTACGAGCATTTCCTTTAATAGATCTGCCTGCGAGATATTGGCCGCCCCCACCCCTTTGCTTTTCATATCAACTTCCTGGATTACGGCAATGGCCGCACTCACATTTTTCATTGAAAAGTTGCGCGCTGCCAATTGGTAATCCTTAATAAAAAATGGAGAGACCCCTAGCGCTTTGGCAGCTTCGGCTTTGTTGTTCAAGGCGTGATATTTTAAAAGTTTGGCAAAAAAACCATACAACAACCCCACCGTTAGAGGCAAGGGATTATTTTTGGGATTTTGGGAAAAATATTGGACAATGGCAAAGGCTTTTTTCATATCCCTAGCTCCTATTGCATTTTGAAGTTCAAAATTATTGTAGTCCTTGCTAATACCAATATTCTCTTCTATAATATGTGGAGTGATTTGATCACCCTTTTTAAGGATCAACTGGAGTTTTTCCAGTTCATTATTAATTTTACTTAAATCGGTCCCAAGAAACTCCACAAGCATTTGTGCAGCTTTTGGGGTTATTGTATATCCTTTTGCCGCCAATACCCGCTTAATCCAATCGGGCACCTGGTTTTCATACATTTTTTTGCTTTCGAACAAAACTCCCGTCTCAGCTATTTTTTTTGCCAACTTCTTGCGTTTGTCCAATGTTTTATACTTATAACAGAAAACCAAAATAGTTGTAGGTTGCGGATTTTCTACATAACTGACCAAATTTTCAATGGTTCGCGAAAGATCTTGTGCCTCCTTTACAATCACTACTTGTTTATCGGCCATCATTGGATAGCGTTTGGCATTGCTTATTATATCCTCCACAGATACATCCCGGCCATAAAGAACCATCTGGTTAAATCCCTTTTCTTCTTCGGTGAGCATATTCTCCTCGATATATTTGGAAATGCCATCAATATAATATGGCTCCTCGCCCATTAAAAAATAAATAGGCTTGGTTTTTTTATTTTTAATATCGTTGATTATGCTTTTTGCTTTGTCGAGCGCCATTTTAAAAAATTAAAATTAAAGGGTAAAGATTTAAGGCTATGATGCTATTGCACCAGGAATGGTAGCTTTTTTAATGGAAATTGTTTGATATTTGCCCTATGCATAAATTGAACTTCCCGGAATACTCCTTCCGCTTCAAAAATAGCGAAAATAGAATCTTTGTTTTTGACGAAATCAGGAAAAAATTCGTGGTTCTTACTCCCGAAGAATGGGTCCGGTTACATGTGGTCCAATATTTAATAAAAGAAAATAATTATCCGAGGAACTTAATAAATGTTGAAAAACAACTGTTGCTCAACAATACCCAAAAGAGATATGACATAGTGGTGTTCAATAAAATTGGAGATGTCTTTCTGATAGTGGAATGCAAAGCGCCCTCAGTGCCAATTACACAGCGCACTTTTGATCAGATCGCTAGGTATAACCTCGCGTTAAATGCAAAACATTTAATGGTTTCCAATGGAATAGACCACTATTTCTGCAAAATGGACTTCGCAAACAAACGGTATGTTTTTCAAGAAAATCTGCCGGCACCCCAATATTGACCGTTTTGCCTAAACCTACTTAGGCCCATAAAAATCCCGCTACCCTCGCATGCCCCACAAGGACCATTCTTTTTAATTATTTTTGACCTGTGAAAATAGCCATCGTAATCTTAAATTGGAACGGCAGGAAATTATTGGAGAAATTTCTTCCATCGGTAGTGGCCCATTCTGGCAATGCCGCTATATATATCGCCGATAATGCATCCACCGACGATTCGGTGAAATTTGTTTCAGAAGCTTATCCAACTGTACAAATAATCGTCAACCAGCAAAATGGCGGTTATGCCAAAGGATACAACGAGGCCCTACGAAATCTTTCAGAAGATATTTATGTATTGCTCAACAGTGATGTGGAGGTTACGGAAAATTGGCTTGATCCCATAATTGACCGATTTGGATTGGACTCTAAAATGGTCGCCGCCCAACCCAAAATATTGGATTACAGGCGGAAGAATTATTTTGAATATGCGGGTGCTGCCGGGGGGTATATCGATAAGTACGGGTATCCATATTGTCGGGGTCGAATCTTTGATACCTTGGAAATAGATATGGGTCAGTACGATAATGACGTGGAAATTTTTTGGGCTTCAGGAGCTTGCTTATTTGTACGGTCCCAATCCTTTTGGGAAGTAGATGGATTTGATGAGGATTATTTTGCCCACCAGGAGGAAATTGATCTTTGTTGGAGAATGCAGAACGCGGGGGGCAAAATTAGGTACATAGGACAATCCAAAGTTTACCATGTGGGTGGGGCAACCTTATCCACCACCAGTCCGCAAAAGACATTTTTTAACTTCAGGAATTCGCTTCTTAATATTTACAAAAATGTGAGTGGACCAAGTGCATATTGGACCATTTTAATACGCTTTATACTGGATGGAGTTGCGGGATTTCTTTTTTTGATTAAAGGACAACCCCAGCATTTCGCAGCTATTATTCGGGCACATTTCAGTTTTTATTCCATGTTGCCCATTTTCCATAAAAAAAGAAAAATTTTCGGCTCCCGGAATTTATATTTTATGATAAATTCTATTGTTTATCAGTATTTTATAGCTGGAAAAAAGAAATTTAATGAACTCTCTTGAATTTTACTTAAATAATTGTTAATCACTTTTAGCCTGGATGTTAATTTAATAATTTTGATGCCGAACTGTTTAAAACAACAATCTAATATAACACGGAGAAATATGAAAAAATTATTGATTTTAGTAATGTGCTCGAGTATTGCCTTTACTTCTTGTGTATCTAAAAAGAAGTACGCAGAATTGGAGACCAAACAAAAGAATACCCAGGACTTATTAAATACATGTACTGTCAAACTTAACGAGTGTCTAAGCGAAAAAACTGTTGCTACCGAAAGAGCTAAGCAATTAGAAGCCCGTTTGGCAGACATGAAGAAAACGAACGAAGATCTTATCCAGAGTTCAAAAGATCTTACCATGTTGACTTCCAAAGGTGCAACCAATCTTGAGAAATCATTGGAAAGCCTAAAGGAAAAAGATCTGAAAATCTCTAGATTGCAGGACGCATTAACTAAAAAGGACAGTGTTACCCTTGCGTTGGTTACCAGTTTAAAAAGAGAAGTGGGCGTAAACGATCCAGATATTGAAGTCAATGTTGAAAAAGGAGTAGTTTATATTTCACTATCGGATAAAGTTCTGTTTCAAACAGGAAGCTATCAAATTTCCGGAAGAGCAAATGAAATCTTAGCCAAAGTTGCTAAGGTTATCAACGGAAAACCAGATTTTGAAGCTATGGTTGAAGGTCATACGGACAACGTTCCATATAAAAGTGGAGTATTATTGGATAACTGGGATCTTAGTGTAAAACGTGCTACATCCATTGTACGTGCATTGCAAGATCTTGGAATCAAACCAGAAAGATTGGTTGCAGCCGGTCGTGGAGAATACGATCCCTTGGTACCAAATACCACCGCTGAGAACAGAGCTAAAAACAGACGAACCCGAATTTTGGTTCTTCCAAAAATCGACCAATTCTATGATATGATCGAAAAGGAAATGAAAAACCTTGAAACGAATACCACAAAAGGTTAACAAGTGGTTTCAAAATATAAATAAACAAATAAACCCGATCTTTTGGATCGGGTTTATTCATTTTTATAAATTTGGTTTTGTATATTAGGACAAGTAATTACGGACCTATTAAATATCCCTCCGATGGAAGATTTCACTACAGATTGGACGCATCAAGAATTAAAGGCCTATATGTTATTATATTGCGCCAATGCCGATTTTGTTGTTACGCCCGAAGAAAAAGAATACATCAAATCAAAAGTTGGGAGCGAGGAATATAAAAAGATCCATAGAGAATTTGAAGCCGATAACGATTACCAGCGAATTCAAAAAATCAATGCCGCTATTGAAAGATTTCAATATTCCAAGGAGGAGATAGATGAGGCGTTTAAGAGTATTAAAGATCTGTTTTTATCGGATGGCGAGATGGATATTCTGGAATTGAACATCTATCGGGGACTTAAGCATCTCCTTCAGAAATAAAATCTGCTTAATAAAGTTTTATAGTTCGAGACTGCCTTTTCCTTCTCTAATAACTGTAGGTTCCGGACCGGTAAGATCGATTACTGTAGAGGCGATATTCCCACCATAACCCCCGTCGATTACCAGATCTACCAAGTTACCCCATTTTTCGAGGATCAATTCAGGATCCGTCGTGTATTCAATAAGTTCGTCCTCATCACGGATGGAAGTAGAGACAATGGGGTTGCCCAATTCGTGCACTATGGCACGGGTAATGGCGTTATCCGGCACCCGGATTCCTACCTCTTTTTTCTTTTTAAAAACGGACGGAAGATTGTTGTTGCCCGGTAAAATAAAAGTATACGGACCTGGAAGGTTACGTTTTAATAGTTTATAGGTACTGGAATCAATTTGCTTGACATAATCGCTAAGATTGCTCAAGCTTTCGCAGATGAATGAAAAATTGGCTTTTTCAAGTTTAATTCCCCGCAATTGCGCTACTCTTTCCATCGCGCGTTGGTTGGTTATATCACAGCCCAAGGCATAAACAGTATCACTCGGGAAAATTATTACCCCACCATCACGCAGAATTTTGACTACCCGATTTATTTCCTTTTCATTCGGGTTTTCCTCGTAGATTTTGATGAACTCTGCCATAGTTATTTTTTTCTAAATATAATCTCTTTTAGGCCAAAAACCAATTTATTGTGATTACAGTAAACATGAGAAAATCAAATGGAGCGTATTCCTCATTATCCTTTTCCAGCCCGCAAATTCGATTGTAAAATAACTCTCAATGCTGACAGAAATATGAGGGCCTGAAAAGGAAGATTCTATAATGTAACAATCTAATCTACCAGTTTCAATTTGGCGAAGCGCAATAGCAATTTTTTTAAACCCCCATTTTCAAAATCAATTTCTGCTTTTGTATCTGCGCCAGCGCCTTCAATTTTTAAAATTTTCCCCTTGCCAAAGCGAACGTGTTCCACCATTGTACCTACTTCAAAATTGGCATCTTTGGCATTGAAGTTTTTGTTGGTGTCGCTGGAAACTACCGGTCGTAATTTACGCAATTTGCGAAGTTGTTCGGCAGTAGGTCCTTTGGGAGGATTGCCTGCCGTGGGTTTTCGTAAGCGTAGTTTACTGTGGTCCACATCGTCAAAAATATCGGCATCCAATAAAGGTTTATACCTGTTTTCGGTAATAGGAGTTAGGTATTCCATGAAACTTTCATCAATTTCCTCGATAAACCGGCTAGGCTCGGCATCAATAAGCTTTCCCCAACGATAACGGGATTGGGTATATGTAAGGTAAGCCTGCTTCTCCGCCCGGGTGAGTGCCACATAAAATAACCGCCTTTCCTCTTCCAGTTCGCTTCGTGTATTCATACTCATTCCACTCGGGAACAGATCCTCTTCCATTCCCACAATATATACATAAGGAAATTCCAATCCCTTTGCCAAATGAACAGTCATTAGGGCTACGCGATTACTGTCACCCTTGTCATTATCGGCATCGGTGGCCAAGGCAACGTCCTCCATAAATTCGGAAAGTGAACCTGTGGCATCTGCAATTTCCTTTTGCTCTTCAACAAAGTCGCGCATCCCGTTCAGCAACTCCTCAATGTTTTCAATTCGTGCGATGCCTTCGGGCGTACCATCTTTTTTGAGCTCCTGCAATAAGCCGGTTTTCTTAGCAACGTGTTCGGTTATCTGAAAAGCATCATATTTTTGGTTGAAGACTTGGAAACTCTCGATCATTGCCACAAAATCCAATAATTTGGTTTTGGTTCCCGAATTGATCTTTAAATCGACTTTTTCAATATTTTTCATTACTTCGAATACCGATCTGTTGTAATGGTTTGCCGCCACCACCAATCGATCTATAGTCGTTTCCCCAATTCCTCGGGCGGGATAATTTATCACTCGCTTTAAAGCTTCCTCATCCTTGGGATTCAGCACCAAACGCAAATAAGATAAAACATCCTTGATTTCCTTACGTTGATAAAAACTTAGACCGCCATAAATTCTATAAGGAATATCCTTTTTCCGAAGCGCATCTTCAATTGCCCGACTTTGGGCATTGGTTCGGTATAAAATGGCAAAATCCCCATCTTTCATTTGATGGTTCATTTTATTCTCGAAAATGGAACTCGCAACAAATCGGCCTTCGTCACCATCGGTCATTGTTCTATTTACCAGAATCTTGTTGCCTTCCGCATTTTCCGTCCATACTATTTTGTCCAGACGGGTCTTGTTTTTTTCTATAATGCTATTGGCAGCATTGACGATATTTTTTGTGGATCGATAGTTTTGCTCCAATCGAAATACCTTTACTTCATCATAATCCTTTTGGAAATTGAGGATATTATTGATGTTTGCCCCTCGAAAAGCGTAAATACTTTGCGCATCGTCGCCAACCACACAGATGTTCTGGAATTTATCCGAAAGGGCCCTAACAATTAGGTATTGGCTATGGTTGGTATCCTGGTACTCATCAACAAGAATGTAGCGGAATCTATTTTGGTATTTTGCCAATACTTCGGGAAAACGAGTTAGTAACTCATTGGTTTTGAGAAGAAGGTCATCAAAATCCATTGCTCCCGCTTTAAAACATTTGTCACAATAGGACTTGTAAATATCTCCCAGTCTAGGCATTTTCGCCATAGCATCGGCCTCCATTAATTCGGGGTTGCTAAAATATGCCTTTACCGTAATCAGGCTGTTTTTATAGGAAGAAATGCGCGAATACACCTGTTTATATTTATAAACATCCTTATCAAGTTGCATCTCCTTGATAACTTGACGGATCACGCTTTGGGAATCCTGGGTATCGTAAATAGTAAAATTTGAGGGATAACCGAGTTTATCAGCTTCAAATCGCAGAATTTTGGCAAAAATACTATGGAAGGTTCCCATCCACAGATTTTTTGCTTCACTGGAGCCCACAATCTTTGAAATTCTGTTTTTCATTTCACGGGCTGCCTTGTTTGTAAAGGTAAGGGACAGAATGTTGAACGGATCTACCCCTTGGGACATCAAATAGGCAATTCTATAGGTAAGCACTCTGGTTTTCCCAGAACCAGCACCCGCAATTACTATCATGGCGCCGTCTTTTTGCAATACCGGCGCTAATTGAGCTTCATTAAGTTGTTTTAAATATTCTTCCAAATCTTCAATTTTCTTAAAGTTGTGAAAATAGCCATTATCCCACTTTATCCACTAGAAATCCCTCAACAAATTTATTCACGAATCCCAAACCGAATTATCTCTTTAAATGAAGAGCTTGTAAAAAAATCAGCGTAATAATTTACAATTTCTCTTTTAAATATTGTCCTGTAACCGAACCAGCTGTATCTGCCACCTCTTCTGGAGTTCCTTCCACAACTACATTCCCGCCCCTTTCTCCGCCTTCAGGACCAAGATCAATAATGTAATCGGCACATTTAATAAGATCCAGATTGTGTTCAACCACTATCAAAGTATGACCATTGTTAAGCAAGGCATAGAAGGAGGCAAGTAGTTTTTGGATATCGTGGAAATGCAAACCCGTGGTAGGTTCATCAAAAATAAAAAGTGTTTTATCCGATGTGATCCCTTTTCCCAGGAAAGATGCCAACTTTATACGCTGGGCCTCTCCTCCAGACAGTGTTGAGGAACTTTGTCCCAGCTGTACATATCCCAGTCCAACATCTTGTAACGGTTGCAACTTGGCGGCGATTTTATCTTGTTTATGTGCGCCAAAAAAAGCGACTGCATCATCTACTGTCATGGTAAGCACGTCGTCAATATTTTTACCCTCAAAGGTAACTTCCAAAACCTCCTTTTTAAACCGTTTGCCATTGCATACGTCACAAAGAAGATGTACATCGGCCATAAACTGCATTTCAATAGTCACTTCTCCCTCACCTTTGCAATTTTCACAACGACCTCCATCGACATTAAAACTAAAATGCTTGGGTTTGTATCCGCGGATATCTGATAGCTTTTGGGCAGCAAAAAGATTTCGAATATCATCATAGGCTTTTATATAGGTAACAGGGTTACTCCTGCTGGACCTGCCAATGGGATTTTGATCTATGAATTCAATATTTTTTACGGCTTTGAAATCCCCTTTTATTTCGGAGAATTGTCCTGGTTTAGTGCCATGACCCCCTATTTCGCGGAGGAGGGCTGGATATAGGATTTTATGGACCAAGGTACTCTTTCCACTGCCCGACACGCCTGTAACAGCGGTAAAACAATTTATGGGAAAGGTGACATTAATATTTTTCAAATTATTCTGCCTTGCACCCAGAATGCTGATTTTGTTTTTGGAAGTTCGACGCTTTTTAGGCACTTCAATTTCCATTTCGCCATTGAGGTACTTGGCCGTTAGCGAATCGCTTTTTAAAATGGCCTCATAGTCTCCTTGAGCAACCACTTCACCTCCATGAGTGCCAGCTTCCGGTCCTATGTCAATAATTTCATCGGCCGCTTTCATGATATCCTCATCATGTTCCACTACAATCACGGTATTTCCTAAATCCCGCAGCGATTTTAAAACCTCTATTAGTCTTTCGGTATCTTTTGGGTGCAGGCCTATGCTCGGTTCATCCAAAATATACATAGAACCTACCAAACTACTGCCCAAAGAAGTAGCCAGATTTATACGTTGGGATTCTCCTCCAGAAAGAGTATTCGATTTTCGGTTGAGCGTTAAGTATCCCAATCCTACATCCCTTAAAAATTTTATTCGATTGTTTATTTCCAATAACAACCGTTTAGCCACTACCGAATCATATTCTGAAAGTTGGAGCGCCTCAAAAAAAGCAGCTAGCTTTTCCAAGGGCAGTTCCACCAATTCCTGAATGGAGGTGCCGTTAATTTTTACGTATCCAGCCTCAGGTCGAAGTCGCTTTCCTTTGCACACACTACATTTTGTTTTTCCTCTATATCGGGAGAGCATAACCCGATTCTGGATTTTGTAGCTTTTGGATTCCAAGAAAGAAAAGAAGGAGTTCAGTCCTTCAAAATATTTATTGCCGTCCCATACAAGTTGTTTCTGCTCGTCCGTAAGTTCGAACCACGGTTTGTGGATAGGAAAATCAAATTTATAGGAATTTTTAATCAGTTGGTCCCTGTACCAACCCATACTTTCCCCCCGCCAAGGGAAAATAGCATTGTCAAATACCGAAAGTGAAGTATCCGGAATAACGAGATCCTCATCTATTCCAATAACATCGCCATATCCTTCGCAAACAGGACAAGCGCCGTACGGGTTATTAAAACTGAATAGGTGTACATTGGGTTCCAAAAATACTATTCCGTCCTCTTCAAACCGGTTGTTGAATTCTGATACCGAATGAGTGGAAAGATCCTCGATAAAGACCTCACCCTTACCCTCAAAAAAGGCAATTTCCACGGCATCGGCAAGCCGATGATAAAAATCCTCATCCTCTTTGGTAATAATTCTGTCAACAACTAACTCTACTTTACCTGAAAGGTTAACGACATCCAAGTCATCCAATCTTGTAACCTCACCGTTAATGCGCACTCTTGAATACCCTTGCTGCGAGAGGATTTGGAGTTTGTTTACCATAGTCCTCCCCTCTTCCAGAATCACCGGAGCTAAAAGCAGCAATTTAGTTCCCTTGGGAAAACCTTTGATAAAATTGATAACATCGGTGGTAGTATTTTTCTTCACTTCCTTTCCGGAAATGGGAGAAAAAGTTTTACCGATTCTTGTGTATAGAAGTTTTAGATAATCATAGATCTCGGTGGAAGTTCCTACAGTAGATCTAGGATTGGTTGCATTTACTTTTTGCTCTATGGCTATGGCAGGCGAAATTCCTTTAATAGAGTCCACTTTTGGTTTATCCAATCGACCCAGGAATTGGCGCGCATAGCTGGAAAGGCTTTCTACGTACCTACGTTGTCCCTCGGCATAAAGCGTGTCAAAGGCCAAACTGGACTTCCCACTGCCAGATAAACCGGTAATAACCACCAATTTATTACGTGGTATTGCTACGGTTATATTTTTAAGATTATGTAAATACGCACCCTGAATTAGGATGTTTTTTTTGATGTCAACAGTATCGATATTCAATTTTTTGAAGATTTTTGCAAAGATACCACATCTGCCTAACGATAAGACCTAAGAGCTTATTAAAAAATTGATTGGGAAAATTTAACTTTTTGTTTGCTTTTGTGAATTCTTTCTTACTATATTTACCGCTATTAACGTCAATTCAAAAAAATATTGCCTATAGCATATCACTACTCTTAAAGAAATAAACATTTTTTGAAGCAACTAGTTACCCCTGTTGTTTATTTATTAAAGAAGATCGATATGAACCAAAGCACGAGCTCTGACGCGTTTTTGATAAACGCCTATATTAACGGCAATGAATCTGCCCTTTGTGAATTGATAACCCGCCACAAGCAAAGGATCTACAGTTTTATTTATTCCAAGGTATTTGATCGGGATGTCGCCGAAGATATCTTCCAGGATACTTTTATTAAAGTGATCAAAACTCTTAAGAAAGGCGCCTATAATGAAGAAGGCAAATTTCTTCCTTGGGTGATGCGAATTGCCCACAATTTAGTGATAGATCATTTTAGAAGAAACAATCGCATGCCTAAATTTGAAAACAATAGTGATTTCAATATCTTCTCAGTTTTGAGCGATAATTCCCTGAACATCGAAAAGCAAATAATTAAAGGTCAGGTGGAAAGTGATATTCGCCGTATCATCCAGGAATTGCCAGAGGATCAAAAAGAGGTTCTGGTGATGCGCATTTATAAGGATATGAGCTTTAAGGAAATCAGCGAAACTACTGGGGTGAGCATAAACACTGCCTTAGGACGGATGCGCTATGCCTTGATCAATTTGCGTAAAGTAATTGATAAACATAATATTATACTCACTAATTGATACAATAATTTTTTTTTTGCAACGTTCTTTGAGAGTATTAACCTTAAATCATACTCTATGCAAAAATTGTACTCAGATAAATCACGTGTGGACGGCGTGAATAAAAAACTTGTTCCAAAAGAGGAAACCATCCGGTTTCTTCTGGATTATTCGATGGCTTTAAGTGTTATAGATTGCCATACTAAGAAGTTTGAAGCGCTTCTTAACTAAACTTTGGAAAAACCCTGGGATTAGCTTTTCAGGGTTTTTTATTCCTCTTAAAATTTTTACTTTAAAATAATAGAAGGATTTATTGGAGATTGGAACAATTTCTACATCATTTTTAACTTTAGTTTTTTTGGTTGGTTTGGAAAATCCGTTAAAGAAGGAATCTTTTTTAGCGGATTTTTTAATCAAGGAGAATTTTATTTCCGTCTTTATTCTAATTATTTAACGGTACTTATCCATTTGGGCTTGGAAAATAAATAGAAATCATTTCAATAATAACTTTTAATATTTATTCCTCTACTCAAAAATATTTTATAGATACAATTAATTTATTGAAGTTCTAAGTGGTAATGACCAATATATGTTGGATATAGCAAATTCTTTTTTTTCAACCCGGTGATAATAAGGCAATTGCAAATATGGCATAGTGATTGTTTGCTTTGGTACATCAGCATTGATCAATCTAATTGATGTGGGTGGAAATCTTTAAAACCTGAAATTATGAAGAACATAGCAATCATCATCGGCATCCTGTTAACAGGACTTTCGGCACACGCAAATAGGCTGGAAAACACAAATGAATTTAGAGGAAATTATGACGGTTCTGCTTTTATATTCGTGGAGAATAATGTTGAATTTTCTGTTTTTCCCGACGGGCAATTTGATTTTATATATGTAGGTCCGCAAAAGGGCTCACAAGTAATATTTAGCTCTCCTAATATGAACGTTAGTTTTAATTCGGGTTACAATTATGACACTTATGTGCAATATGATATGTACGGTGCGGTAATCCAAATAGAAAATGTACCGGTTTATTATGATGAATTTGGTAGAATAATAAAAGCCGGGAATGTTGATATCCGTTATAATGATAGACGTATAGTAAATGTAGGTGGATTAAGGATATTCTATAACAACCATGGATATTTCTCCCACTGTACCGGTCATATTAATGTATTTAATCCTTACTACGTTTATCGTCCGTGGCACGGCTATTACGCTCGTCCCATTTATACGCACGTTATAGTTTACGATTACCCTTACAGAAAATATTATAGTCCCATCCGCTATAGTTATCACGACCATGTTATTTACTATAGAAACAGAAACAATGTTGCTTACCAAAATGGAAGAAGGGATTTCTACAGACCCGGCAGCAGGATCCACAGAAAGGATGGACAAGTGAGGATTAACAAAGATTTTAATCCCAATCGCACAAATACTATGGTGGCTAACACTGTAAGAAATGGAAACACAAGAAGCCCTGAAATACCAACTAGCCGTGTGTCCGATAGAAATGATAGCTCAACAAGGAATACAGGAAAGGCTCCCATTCGTACTTCAAGTCCTTCGGTGGATTCACGAACGGTAAAAGGAAATAACACTTCGAGCAATTTACGGTCTAAAAGCAATACTCAGCCGGCTAGATCAAGTAGTAAGGTAAGCTCAAGTTCATCAACCGGCGTTAACAGAACTTCTACAAGAAGCAATATATCAGGAAATTCGGATAGAGGAAATTCCTCCAGACAAAATAATAGTATAAGAACAAGAGGTTAATAGTTGTTTTTTTGGTTGGTTGGACCTCCGCAATTCTTTTAGAGAAGGGCGGAGGTTTTTTTATAAACTATTGATTAAGTTGGCCATTTTATGGGTCAATTCTTTTCTACTGTATTTCCGAATGTCTTTTGGGACTATCTCCAGTCGTTTATTTTTAAAATCGTCGTAATATTTTAGGATTGTGGATTTTACGGAATCATTATTTTTCCAGTCGAAGAATAGACCCGCCTTGGTATCATCCAAAATATCTTTAATATCACTCCCCTGAGGTCCAAAAGCTATTATGGGACGTTTGGCGGCAAGGTATTCAAAAAGTTTTCCTGGAATTATACATTTGGTTTCCGGACGATCCATTTCCACTAAAAGCAACAACTGACTGCGTTTTTGGAGTTTTAAAGCTTCAGCATGGGATATATAGCCTAGATACTGGGTATGGGAAGTTAATCCGTTTTCCGAAATACTGTTTATCACTTCCTCACTTACTGCTCCGGCAAGATTTAACTGCAAATCCTTGTTAAATGTTGGTAGTTCTTCGGAAATTTCCTTCAAGATCTTCCAAAAAATCACAGGGTTTCTTCCACTTAGCAACGAACCTATATGGGAAATGGAAAAATATGGGTCCAGCTCCACAACTTTTTCTTCTATATCCTCATCATAGCCATTGGTGATTACATGAATTGGAACTTTGGTTTTTAACCTGAATTCCGATTTGGTGGTAGGGCTGGTTACCGTTATGACATCTGCGGTGTTCAAAACTTCAAGTTCCAAGTGCTCATGTTTTATCTGTGATCTTTGGTTTAATCGAAGCGCTTGGTGATAGTGGATTGTAGTCCAAGGATCCCTAAAATCGGCCAGCCATTTTATTCCCATAGCATGCTTTAACTGCATCCCAATTAAGTGAAGACTATGTGGAGGACCTGTGGTTATAAGTACATCCACAGGATTTTCAATTAAATAACCAGAAAGAAAACGAACAGAAGGTTTTACCCACCCAACCCGTGCATCGGGGATAAAAAAGTTACCTCTAACATAGAGCAACACCTTTTCTATTGCCGAATCGCTTTTTGGGGTTATTATTCCACTGCTGAGTTGCTTAGTTTTATTTTTTCCGAAAACTTTTGCCAACCCATAAGGCTCTTTGATGGGGTACTTTAATATTTCAATATCCGAAGGGATTTCATCCATGAATTTTTTATCCATCAATGGATAATTAGGATTTTCGGGAACGTACACGATTGGTTCTATTCCAAAATTCCTGAAATATTTAACAAATTTCAACCACCGTTGTACTCCTGGTCCTCCTGCTGGCGGCCAATAATATGTTATAATTAGAGCTCGTTTCATGTGCGCTCCCCTTTTTTCTTTTTATAGGAAAAATAAATGGTGCCCAACATTATAAGTAAAAACAGAATACTGCTAACAAGAGAAATCGTACTTCCCGTTTGGATGACTTTAGGTTCAAATTTGAACTCAATTTTGTTATTGCCTGCGGGAATCTCCATTGCTCTCAACACATAATCTGCCCTAAAATATTCAACAGGCTTACCATTTATATACGCATTCCACCCGTGAGGATAATATACTTCCGAAAACACTGCCAGCTGGGGTGTTTTTGAAGAAGTCTCATATACCAAATGGTTGGGTTGATATTTAAAAAGATCGATGGTTGCCGTTGAATCTCTTGGGATCTTTTGGGTAGGGATTTTACCAATAAATTCCTGATTGACCACCGCCGTCCTTTTTGTGTCCAGACTATCGAGAAGTTCTATTTCCTCATTGGCATTTTTAGCAGGAATAACATTGTCCACAAACCAGGCATTTCCATTGGCATATGGATTGCGTTGTGCAACTGGACCTGCATTTTTATTTTGGACAATGATATATTTTACGTTCAACATATTCAAAATGCCAATATTCCCTTTGCTGATATAAAACTCAAACAAATCCTGCATTCGTCCAGGTTTGGCAGCGTGATAACCGCCCAAGGCATTGTGGAAGTAACTGGCACGGGCGCTATTGAAAGCATTGACCGAGGCGTCATATACTCGATAATGTCCCTCATCCTCTAAAATTTGGATATCAGCCCCATTTTTCTGAAAAGGTTCATCAACCAATCGGGCCTGAACAAAATCATCTTCATTCACATACCTTCTGTCCACTCCCACGAGGTCAATTATAACAAGAATGGCAAGAATTCCCACAGCTGTTGCGGATTTTAAACGTTGTTTAATAAAAGCCCACAATACCGCAGCGGTCAAGAGAACAAAGATCAATGAACGCAGTGCATCCGAAGTAAATAAGGACATTCTATCTTCGCGTATTGCCTCTACAAAAGGAAGTCCCATTTCATCTCTAAAATAACTGTCATAGGGACTGGCAAAATTAAAAAGCGAGCCTTTGAAAAGAAGGAAGAGAAGTGTAATTCCACCTACCCCACCCAAGGCATACAGTAAGGATTTTCTTTTAACTCCTTCATCCACGGAGGCGCAAAAAAACCTCCGTAACCCCAAGATTGCAAGTATGGGAAGAACTAATTCCAGAATAACCTGAATAGAGGAAACCGCCCTGAATTTATTATACATTGGTACATAATCGATAAAGAATTCGGTAAGGCCACTAAAATTTTTACCCCATGAAAGAAAGAGGGTCAAAAGAACCGCTGCGGTTGCCCACCATTTTAATCGGCCCTTGATCAGGAAAAGCGCCAAAACCGCCAAGAATATAACAATCGCACCAACGTATGCGGGTGCACCTACAAAGGTCTGGTCCCCCCAATACATTGGGATCTGGCCTAAAAATTGTCGTGCCTCCTGCGGGGATGCGCCCATTCGCAATAATTCTTCCTCGGTTTTTGAATCCTTGGGAAATGGCTCTGTAGAACTGCCACCCATAAACCGAGGAATAAAGAGGTTAAAACTTTCCAACATTCCATAGCTGTATTCCGTTATGTAATCGAAGTCAAGTCCGCTTTTGTTGTCTTTGGGTGTACCATCCTCATTTATGGTAAGTCCGGTATTCCCGCGTGTTGAAGTATCTGCATATTCTTTGGTTGCAAGAATATTTGTGGCATTCAATCCCAAAGCCAATACGGCAGCAATTGCCATTATGCCAATAGCCTTAAAGTAATGAGGAAGTCCCTTTCGTCTATAAGCATCAATAAAATAGACAATTCCTATGATGGCAACTAAAATCATTAAATAATAGGTCATTTGAAAGTGGTTTGCCACCAGTTCCAAAGCAAGGGAGACAGTCATCAATAGAAATCCATACAGATATTTTCCCCTAAAACAAAGAAATATACCACTGAGAACCAACGGCATATAAGCTATTGCGTGCGCTTTGGCATTATGCCCCACTCCTAAAATTATTATTAAATAGGTAGAAAAGCCAAAAGCAAGTGCCCCTAAAAATGCAAGTTTGTAGTCCACTTTTAGCACCAGAAAAAGTATGTACATCCCAATAAAATAGAGAAATAGATAATCTGCTGGTCTAGGAAGGAAACGGATAGCAAGATCTAAATCCTTAATATAGTTATTTGGATACTTTGCTCCCAACTGATAGGTGGGCATTCCTCCAAAAGCCGCATCCGTCCAATAGGTTTCCTCTCCCGTGTTTTTCCTAAAATCATTCTGTTGCTTGGCCATTCCCGTATATTGGACGATATCACTCTGGAATATTTTTTTCCCTTTAAGGACAGGATTGAAATAGGCAAGTGCCGCGATGATAAAAAGTAATACTATCACTGCATGCGGAAGGATTTTTCTAAAGATGGATTGCATAATTGGGTTTATAAAAATAAAGAGGGAAAATTAGACAAAATAAGCAAGAAAGACCAAGGTAAAGAGCATCTAAAGAACTTATGTCCCATTTTTATAAATAAAATTAGTTGTGTCCGACTAAGATGTTAGACCGCTAGACTTAAAGACGCAAGACATAAGACTTGCGCCTAATAGCCTGATATTTAAGTTAGATTGATTAAGCATACTTTTTAACTACCAAATTTCGAGAGTATACTTAATAGCAAGGGGTCACTTAATAAAAAGATTCTTAACAGCCATCACCATTGACTCAACAGAAATTTGTAATATTTTAACCGGACACTATTGAAATAAGATATGATCCGCCGGCCAAAAATTTCAATATGTAACAAAAAAGAGCACGAGGTTTTAACCATCGCGCTCTTTTTGATTATTTTCCACGAAAAAGTAAAGATTATACTTTTCTTCTTCGACGTCCTCCAGTGCCGGCATTCTGTGGTCTTTCATTTCCTCGTCGGCTCCTTCCGCCAAATTTGGATTTATCACCTGCGTCAAAACCGCTTTTTCGCTTTTTGAAATCACCTTGGCGACCTCCGCCGTCCTCACGTCTTCCCCGTCCGCTTGCTCCACTTCTTTTTCCACGGTCACGTCCACCTTGACGGCCGGTATCCTGGCTAATTTCAATGTTTATTTGGCGACCTTCCAATTTAAAATCCTTGAAGATTCCCATCACCAATTCTTGGTGCTTGGCATCGGTATTGAAAAATGAAAAAGTATCCTTAACATCCACTTTATAAACATCATCTCTACCCAGGTCAAGAAGATCCCTAAGAAAATCTTTCAGGCTCATCCAGTCAAAGTCATCCTTCCCTCCTATATTGATGAAATAGCGGGTGCTTTCCTTATCATCATCAGCCCCAGACGAATGCCGATCGCCACTGACGTTAAGATCTTTGGAGTTTTTATAATAATTAAAGAATCGTGAAAACTCGACAGAAAATACCTTCTTGATCAATTCTTCCTTGGAAAAATCGGCTAGGACTTCCATAATATTTGGAAGATATGCATTTATCTCGTCATTCGTTTTGGTATTCTTAATAGTATTGGCAGAATGGAACAATTGCACCTCACAAATTTCCATTCCTGACGGAATTTCCTTTGCTACAAAAGATTTTTGAATAATCTTTTCGATACTTTTTATTTTTCGAATTTCGCTTTTTGAAACTATCACCATAGAAATTCCTGTCTTCCCTGCACGTCCTGTACGGCCGCTTCGGTGAGTGTAGACTTCTATTTCATCCGGCAATTGATAATTTATTACGTGAGTAATATCATCCACATCAATACCACGGGCGGCCACATCAGTAGCAACTAGCATCTGAATCTGTCTGTTTCTAAAAGATTTCATAACAAGATCCCGTTGGCTCTGGCTCAAGTCGCCGTGAAGAGCAGCAGCGTTATAGCCATCTTCAATAAGTTGTTCGGCAACTTTCTGGGTATCGTTCTTGGTACGGCAAAAAATAACCGAGAAAATATCAGGATTTGCATCGGCCAATCTTTTCAAGGCATTGTATCGATCCCGTGCATTAACCATATAATATTCGTGGGAAACTTGATCTGATCCTACGTTTTTGGTTCCTACGGTTATTTCAACCGGAGTGTGCATAAACTTTTTTGCTATGGTTGAAACCTCCTTGGGCATGGTAGCGCTGAATAACCAAGTGCTCTTGTCCTTTGGCGTATGGGAAAGAATATCTGTGATATCTTCATAAAAGCCCATGTTCAGCATTTCATCCGCCTCGTCGAGCACGCAGTACTCAATTTTGGAGATGTCAACTAATCCCCGTCCAATCATATCCTTCATACGACCTGGAGTAGCAACTATAATCTGTGAGCCTTTTTTGATCTGACGTGCCTGATCGGTAATACTTGCACCACCGTAAATGGCGGTAACGTTCAATCCCGGCATATACTTCCCATAGGCTATCATTTCATTGGTAATCTGAAGGCACAGCTCACGGGTAGGTGAAAGGATAAGTCCCTGTGTGGTGCGACTGTTTACATCAATTTTTTGAAGCATGGGAAAACCGAACGCGGCTGTTTTTCCCGTCCCGGTCTGGGCAAGGGAAACCATATCGGTTTCTCTATCTAAAAGAATTGGGATTGCTTTTTCCTGAACTTCCGACGGGATTTCAAAACCCATGTCGGCAATGGCTTTTAGAAGATTCTCTTCTAAGCCGAGTGCTTTAAATGTTGTCATTTTTATAAATAAGAATTTTTATATGTGTGCTAATGGGAAGCGACTGGACATATAAAAAAACGGACAGCTTCACTCTAACACCTCCCCACCCTGGGGATTTTCTTGAAAGCCAGGACCATATAGCCACTGGAATTTTACAAGGGTGCAAAAGTAATTTAAATTTTTGGAATGACAATACTATTGAATCACTATTTTATCTATATAAAACCCAAAGTGTCCGAAGAAAGAAACAAGACCATTACGCCACAAAAACCCAAACTTCCCCCAATTGGTGGGAGCTAAGACTAACTGGTAAAGAATTGAAAAGTAGTTCTTAAAATTTAAAGGAAGATGTCATGGTGCTATCTCGGTTTGTTACCGAACAAATTAAAAAGAAGACCTTTAGTTAAGGTACTGCTCGAAAGTTTTAATTGGTCTCGTTTTAGCGGGCACATTTATTATTAATGGAACAACAGTGTATGGACATTAATCTCCTAGGTAGTCTATTTCCCTTCCGGGAAGGAAAAAATATAAGGTATAGTTCAGAATTAAGGAAAGTTTCGAGAAAATAAAAAAATAGTTAAGGAAATCGTAAAAATCATGTAATTAAATTGCTATCAAATCTCCATTCGATATAATCTTCGCATATCCGTTAATTTTTAAATACCTTTATAAAAAATCCTTTTATGAACGAGTTTTTAGCATTTTTAGGACAGATTCCTTGGTGGGGATGGATACTCTTTATTCTTTTAGTGGTTGCCATTCGGGATATTTTTTTTAATAAATATCACGCAGTGAGCCACAACTTCCCCATTATTGGCCACTTTAGGTATATGCTGGAAAGTATCGGTCCGGAGTTGCGCCAATATATTGTAGCAAATAACAGAGAGGAGCTTCCTTTTAACCGTATAGAACGAAGCTGGATTTACGCCTCCGCGAAAAATGAGAACAACTATAAAGGCTTTGGAACCGATAGAGACATTTTCAAGCCCAATTATATCTTTATAAATAATTCCATGTTGCCTTTTAAGGTAGAGAAGGAAAACCCAAATTATAAAAACCCGTATTTTCTCCCTTGCGCAAAGGTTATGGGCAGTTATAACAATCGCAGAAGACCGTATAGACCTACCTCGGTAATAAACGTTTCGGCAATGAGTTTTGGTTCACTTTCTGCTCGGGCAGTAGAGGCATTGAACAAAGGATGTGCATTGGCATATTGTTATCACAATACGGGCGAGGGTGGTCTATCTCCGTATCACAAACAGGGTGCGGATGTGGTTTTTCATTTTGGAACAGGTTATTTTGGGGTAAGGGACGATGAAGGAAACTTTTCATTGGAAAAACTTGTTAAATTGGTCAATGAAAATCCGCAGGTACGCGCAATAGAAATTAAGCTTTCCCAAGGGGCAAAACCAGGTAAAGGAGGCGTTTTGCCGGGCGCCAAAATTACCCAGGAACTTTCGGAAATAAGACACGTGCCTCTTGGCAAAGATGTACTCTCCCCTCCTGTACACACGGCTTTTAAGGGTATTAAGGGATTGTTGGATTTTGTGGAAGAGATAGCCGAGGCTACCGGATTGCCAGTAGGGATCAAATCTGCCGTGGGCCGTATGAACGAGTGGAATGAGCTCGCAAAAATCATGAAAGAAACGGGAAAAGGACCTGACTTTATAACCATTGACGGGGGTGAGGGTGGAACCGGTGCGGCGCCTCCAAGTTTTGCCGATCACGTCTCTTTGCCGTGGTTATTCGGTTTTGCAGAAGTTTATAAAGTTTTTAAAAAGGAAGACCTTTGTGAGCGCATCGTTTTTATTGGCAGCGGAAAACTTGGCTTTCCTGCCGCCGCGGCCATGGCCTTTTCAATGGGCGCAGACCTTATTAATGTTGCCAGGGAAGCAATGATGTCCATTGGTTGCATTCAAGCCCAACTATGCCATACCAATCGCTGTCCAACAGGAATTACCACACAAAATAAATGGCTTCAGAGAGGATTGAATGTGGAGGATAAATCAGTTCGTGCGCACTTTTATTTTAAAAATTTTAGAAAAGAACTGATAGAAATGACCCACGCTTGTGGATATGAACATCCCTGCCAGTTTACAATGGATGACGTAGACCTGGCCGTAGGAGATAAAAATTTAATCAAAACTTTGGCGCAGTCCTTTATGTACCACAAATGCCCCGTTCCTTTTGAAAGCATGAAAGCGCTATCGGAAAGTGAATATTTGGGTGGAAATTATCACGAAAAAGAGGCTAGAAAAGAAGTTAAGGCGATGAAAAAGGAAAATCTGGTCCGTTACTAAGGTCTATTTAAGAAATTCAAAATTAAGTGTTGCGTTAGTACTTGTAGTAAAGATCAAAACAACTTATTTTTGGAATCTTATTTCAGATTTTTATGGAGGAAGCAACCCAAATTATTAGTTATGTAGCCTATCTGTTACCTGCCATTGTAGTAGGTATCATTGCCTATTATTTTTTTAAGGGACACACTGCCAATGAGGAAGGTAGAAGAAGATACCTTGTTCAAAAAGAAGCACAGAAACAAATATTACCCCTTCGACTCCAAGCATATGAACGCATTGTTCTTTATTTGGAGCGAATAGATCCAATAAAATTATTGGTAAGGATAAAACCTTTTTCCGATGCCAAGGAAGATTATGAAAATTTACTTATAAAAACCATCGAACAGGAATATGAGCATAACCTTACCCAACAAATTTATGTCTCTCCCGAGTGCTGGAATTTGCTGGTAGCTGCCAAGAACGCGACAATCCACGTAATTAGACAAGGCGCTATGCACGAAAAAGAAGGGGATGTTGACAAAATGCGTCAAGAAATTATCCAAAATTTTATGGAAGAGGTAAGTCCGTCCCAGAAGGCCGTGACTTACGTAAAGGGGGAAGTGGCCGAGCTGTTTTAGAATCCTATCCCAAACTTACCATTTCAACCAATGGAACATAAGATGCAAGAATTCGCTTTAGGGTTTTAATTCATTTATTTCGTTGTTTTTTTGCTGTGCGTAGTGCAAACCCCGCTCCCACCACTGGGTCATTTTGGCCTTATCAAAAATGAGCGAATTTGTGGTTAAAACAGTGGGGGTATAATAAAGATTAATTATTACATCCTTGTTTGCGGCAGCGTATTTCCCGATTTGGATATTCTGTTTTTCGATTCTATTTGCCATAAACCGGTGAATGTTGGTTAATAGGGAGAAAACATTTTTGGAAGGCAATCGATTATAATAAGTTACCTCGGTGGCAAGCACAATCACATCTACAATTTTTGCTCCCCTATTGATGGCTTCTTCTATGGGCACCATGCTTCCAAAACCTCCATCGGCATATTCACAGCCATCCTTTCGGACCAAACTCATAAACGGTGCGAAATTACAGGAGATCCAAATCCAGTCACAGAAGTCGGCATAATTAAAGTCCTTTATAGACTTGTATTCTTCCTGGTCCAAAGACAGATTGGAAACCGTTACCACAACCTCTTTATGGGAAGCCTTAAGCTTTTCAAATTCGGCTATGGTAAAAGTTTTTTCGATAAGTTTTCGCAGATTGGCACTTTCGCCAAATGTTTTTTTTCCCGAAAGAAAATTTCGGAGAACTACAAAATGATCAATGGCAATCTGCTTACCTCCAAATTTGTCGCTCTTCACGATAAAGGGACAACTATTGAAGATACTTTTTTGATTAACCGAAGTGTAAACATCCTTCACTTTGCCGACCATTCCCAATGCCAAATGCGAAATCAAAAGACTTCCTGTAGATGTGCCTACAAAAATATCGTACTCAATTTTAAGATCTTCAATCAAATATTGCGCTACGCCGCCAGCAAAAGCACCCTTACTACCACCTCCCGAAATTACCAGTGCTCTCATTTTTTTTCAATAAGTGTGCTTAACAATTTGTTTGCCCTTGGCGATAAATTATCGCTTAAACTCTTTATCTCCGTATTATATTCCTGCTGATCAATAATATTCTTGAGCAATTCTTTGCAGGATTTGGCAAATCTCCAATTGGGATGTACAGCTCCTTCCACCAAATTTGCCAGGGTTGTGGAATCCCAAAGATTTAAATCGTTGATATAATTTAAGGCAGTTTCCCTTATTTCAAAACTATAGTCGATGGAGGTGTATCCTTTTAATTCCATTAGATACCTAACTTTTTCGGCATCATGATAATTCTCCGTAAGAAGCGCTAACACTAGCCATAGTTGCCGAATATTTTTATTTTGAAAGCCCACAATTCCATATGTTTCATCCAGGCATTTTACTCGGCTTTTGGGCAATTGTGTCCATATTCGATACATAACAGCTTCCTTGGTTACATAGGATTCATCATTTAGTAAACTTAAATACTCCTTTTCAAGGGTTTGGGGAATGGTTTCCAAGGAAAGCGCCACTGCTTGCCTAATATATAGGTTTTTGCTTTCAAGCGCTTTTTTATAAAGATTTAATGTTTCATTTTTTGGCTCGTTCGTTAATTGATGCACAGCTTCCTGACCAATAAAATCATTGGAAAGTTGAAATGCTTTTTGAAGTTGCGGTCCTTTATCTTGTAAAGGAACAGGACGAAGGGCAGCAATTTCAAAATAGCTTTTCATAAAATCCGATTTCATCAGATAAGCATAGGCATCTTCACTTTGAAATGCACTTTGGTTTAACCAGTTTTCTTCAAATTTGGAAATATCTACTTGGGAAATGGTCGCCACCTCATTTAAAAAATTCGCCGTTGTTGCGGTTTTAAATTGATATTTATCCAAATATTGTTTTACGGCATTTTTAAAACTATCATCCCCTATTCGCTCCCGAAGCATTTGGAGGGCCCAAGCACCTTTTTGATAGAAGGTTAAAGAACTAGCTTTAGGATTCAATAACGATTCACCTTTACCTGCGTCACTCAGTTCCTTCAGTTGCTCAGCCGATTGATATAGCTGCCAATAAAAATAATCGTCCCCAAAAATTTCCCTTTCCGCGAGAAGCGCATAATAGGTGGCAAAACCTTCCTGCAACCAATGATCCTTATCTGTTTTTGAAGTCACTAAATCCCCAAACCATTGATGTGCCAATTCATGGGCATTAACGTTTATAAAATTTCGGTCGTTAAACCCAATAGAATCCACAATAAATGCCTGTGAAAAAAATGTGGCCGTTGTGTTTTCCATTCCGGCATAAAGAAAATCCCGAACGGGCACTTGTTTATAATTTTCCCAAGGAAATGGCACGCCGATTTCCTTCTCCAGAAAATCAAAAATACGCTTGCTATAGCGATAGGTCGGTTCCACCTTTAAGAAATCATCGGGTTTATAATATAATTCTATATCTATTCCGGAATTGGAATTTAAAGTTTTCATACTAAAGTTTCCTACCGCAAAAGCAACCAAATAACTGGACATCGGATATTTCATATTATATTTCCAATAGATATAGTTTCGATCCTGTTCTACTTTTGCAAGTTTGCCATTGGCAATTACCTTTTTATCCGGAAAAGCGGCAATGGTCAAGTTAAAGATTATTTTGTCATTGGTATCATCCAGACTGGGCAGCCAATGCGAGGTATATTTACCTTGACCTTGAGTCCAAATTTCATCACCAAAAAAATAAAGAGCTTGGGAAGGTTCGGCTATGTAACTAAAACCGACTTTATACGTACTGTCGCGCTTAAAGTTTGATACAAGCCAGATTTTGTCATCATTTGCACTTACCTCAACCCCATTTTTTTCATACTCAAGAATTCGCATGTCTTTGCCATCCAAAAAAATCGAGTCGGTATCCTTCAATACTTTAAAGGAATATTTTAAAGATCCTGTAACTGATTTTTGGTCGGCATTTGGGGTAATTAAGGCATCCACGCCTAAGAAATCGACCTTATCGGTTTGCTGGGCAAACGATTGAAAGTTATAAAGCAAGAAACAGAATAGACCGAGAAAAAATTGTAGCAATGATTTATATGGTGTTTTATACGAAGTTATAGGCATAAAAAAAGGTTATTCTTGATTTCCAAAAATAACCTTTTAAATAGTATAAAGTTTAAAGTTTTATTCCAATACGATACGTTTTACGCCTGTTCCGTAGGAATTTTCAATGTTAAGAAAATAAATTCCGGAAGAAAGGTTGGTCACATCGAAAGTGAAGTTGTTAAGTTCTGCGGCAGACTTAAAATAATAGGTTTTAACGGTTTTACCCTCAACCGTATTAATGGTAAGCATAGTTTTACTATCCGGTAATTGTGTATTGATATTGAAAATTCCTTTTGAAGGATTAGGGAAAATTTTGATGTCGTAGATTTTGGTATTGTCAATAGGCTTTATACCTAGAACATTCCCATAAACCATCGGGCGGTTGCTTTGGTTGATCAGATGTGTATCGACATAATAAATAGGATTGGCACCATCATTACAATCAGGACAGGTCTGGCCGGAAACACAATCGGGATTGTTGGGATGGCAATAATCTTTGTATGTTGGATGGAAACGGTAATCGAGATTAAAAGTGTTTCCTATATAAGATGTCATATCATACGTGTCCGGAGGCGAAATAGCACCTGGGCACCATCCTGCTCTAGGATATTGCCAAGTTCCCTGTTGTCCGGTACATCCATCAGGATTTGGATTGCACTGTCTCCATAAATGCTGGGTGAAGGTCTGCACACCATTTATATCCAAATAGTGGGTGGCATTAAAGAATTCCGCAGCGTTTCCGGTATTATTGGCTCCCCAATTATGACCTGTATTGGAAACCCGCAAATGCGACGCACTTACACCATCGGGAATTTCGATGTTAACCGAAGGAACTGGCTGAAGGTTGGAAGGATCTCCAAAACTATATTCATCGTCCCAAATTTCGATCACATCGCTATAAGCATATTGTGGAGTACCCGCAGTATATTGCGTATCGAGCGTTAACTGCCAGCCTCCTGTACCCCAAGTATCGATAAAAACGCGTAGTTCCACCTCTCCTTGTAAAAGAGATGCATAATCGGTAACATCCAATTCGTGACTGCAACCTACACGGTATGGAGTGATATATCTTATAAGTTGAATCCAGTTTCCATCGGGCGCCTTCACATCAATAAAGGCCCAACGGTCCCAATCATCGCAACCTCCCGGAATACTAGGGCAAGAAACGTCCAGGTAGGCATTAAGGTTTTCATAGGATCCCACAAATTGAGGGAAGGTATAAGTTCCATAAAACCAACGACTATTTTCACCTCCAAATTCTATTACCACATCTTCCAAACTTGTAACCATTTGGGTGGCAGCTGTGCTAACGACATTGATATTTCGGGTTAAAGAAGTTTCACCCCCGTTAGCAGTGCGGGCGGTCATTATAATCTCATGATTTCCGTAACTTCCGGGAGTCCATAGAAAGTAATAAAAACCGGTATTTTCGAGGGCGTCGTATTCGGTCCCATCAATGGAGATTTTAACTTCCGAAATGCTATCGGGATCAACGACAGAAGCGTTCAAATAAATAGGATAAGCCTTTAAAGTTGGCATTTCCAAAGGATAAGCTTCGCTTAATCGAGTGGAAAGTTCGGGTGGCTCTACAGTTGTTCCCGCAATCGCAGAAATCTGCAGCATGAAGGACAAAGCAATCAACAAGTAGGTTTTTTTCATGTTATAGAATTATTAAATTAGCCAATGGATTCACAAATATATCATAAATCAAATAACAGCGTGAATCCATTTCTCTTTTTCGGAGAATAAGCGGTAAAACATGAATAGCAATTTTCTCCAATCACCCATTGAAAATTTAAAAGGACTATGGCCAAAAAGAGCAGCAATGCTCAAAAAGGAATTAGGCATCCACACTTTCCAAGACCTTCTTAATCTTTTCCCTAATCGATATTTGGACCGAACACAGTACCATAAAATCATTGGATTACAGCAGACCAATGCAGAGATTCAGATCATCGGGAAAATAACACATATAAAAACGGTTGAGCAAAAACGTGGAAGCCGACTTGTGGCCACATTTATCGATGATACGGGATCCATGGAATTGGTCTGGTTTCGGGGACAAAAGTGGATCCGGGAAAGTTTAAAATTAAATGAGCCTTACGTGATTTTTGGGAAAACCAATTATTTTAATGGAGGCTTTTCCATGCCACATCCTGAAATGGAATTGTTGGAGGCTCACGAAAAAAGCCTACGATCCGCAATGCAACCCGTTTATCCAACCACGGAAAAATTGGCGAATAGCGGCATATCCAATCGGGTGTTGAACACTATAATTCAGCAATTATTTTTGATTTCCAAAAATAATTTCTCTGAGACACTGCCCGCATCTGTTTTAAAACAACTTAAGCTTGTATCCAAAAGCGAAGCGCTTTTGAACATCCATTTTCCCAAAAGTCAAGCGGACCTTGCCCGAGCCCAATACCGATTAAAATTTGAGGAATTGTTCTACATCCAACTTCAATTAATCCGAAAAAACCTATTGCACAAATCCAAAATTAAGGGCTATCCTTTTGAAAGAATAGGAGCCAATTTCAACAACTTTTTTTCACGCCATTTACCATTCGATTTAACCGAAGCACAAAAGCGGGTGGTCAAGGAAATCCGCAATGATTTGGGTAGTAATGCGCAGATGAACCGACTTTTGCAGGGGGATGTTGGAAGTGGGAAGACTATTGTGGCATTCATGTCAATGTTGATAGCACTTGACAACGGATTCCAAGCCTGTTTAATGGCTCCTACTGAAATTTTGTCAGGCCAGCATTATACGGGGTTACTGGAACTGTCTAGAGAGCTGAATACCAGCATAGAACTTTTAACCGGCTCAACTAAAACTTCAAAGAGAAGAGAAATTCATGAAAAGTTGGAAAATGGCGAATTGGACATCCTTATTGGCACACACGCGCTTCTGGAAGACAAGGTAAAGTTTAAGAATTTAGGCCTTGCAATAGTGGATGAACAGCACCGATTTGGCGTGGAACAACGAAGCAAATTATGGCACAAAAATGAGTTTCCTCCTCACGTTTTGGTAATGACGGCCACCCCTATTCCCCGCACACTTGCCATGAGCATTTATGGAGATCTTGACATAAGTGTTATCGACGAATTGCCTCCGGGCAGAAAGGACATTAGGACCGTGCATCGATATGATGCCAACCGCTTAAAAGTATTTCGTTTTATAAGAGATGAGATCTCCAAGGGACGCCAAGTGTATATAGTGTATCCACTTATTCAGGAAAGTGAGACCATGGATTATAAAGACTTGATGGATGGCTATGAAAGCATTGTCCGTGAATTTCCCCTACCCAAATATCAAATCTCCATCGTACATGGACAAATGAAATCGGCGGATAAGGATTATGAAATGAATCGGTTTGTTAAGGGGGAGACCCAAATTATGGTTGCAACTACCGTTATAGAGGTTGGGGTAAACGTTCCCAATGCCAGCGTGATGGTAATAGAGAGTGCGGAACGATTTGGGCTTTCTCAATTGCACCAACTCCGGGGCCGTGTGGGACGCGGTTCGGACCAAAGTTATTGCATATTAATGACCGGACATAAACTTTCGGCAGATGCCAAGACCCGTTTGGAGACCATGGTGAGAACAAGCGATGGATTTGAGATTGCAGAGGTAGACCTTAAACTTCGCGGCCCCGGGGATATGATGGGAACGCAGCAGAGTGGCGTTCTAAACCTAAGAATAGCGGATATAGTAAAAGATGGGGAGATATTAAAAATAGCACGAAGTTTTGCACTGCAGGTTCTAAAGGACGACCCAAACCTTGAAACCGAAGATAATTTGCCCGTACGAAATACCTATTCGCAATTGGTGAAGTACAGGAATATATGGAACTATATTTCTTAGAATTCCTCGCTTTCCAACTTTATCTAAATAGAATCTTCAGCTTCCTAATCCTGTACTAATTAAAGACCTATATTTATACCCTAAAATAATTCTCAATGAAAAAAACATTACTTTACTTTCTTTTTATTATTGGTTCCATCGGAACGGTAAACTCACAGACAGTAGTGACCTTTTATACTACCCTCGGGGATTTTGAGGTAAAACTCTATGATGCCCAAAGACCCATTACGGTTGGTAATTTTTTAGACTTAATCGATCGGGAATTCTATGACGGCGTCATCTTCCACCGTGTAATCGCTGATTTTATGATTCAAAGTGGTGATCCTACAGGAACAGGAAGCGGCGGTCCGGGATATTCAATTGAAGATGAATTCCAGCCTCCCATCTCCAATTTGAAAAAGACCATTTCAATGGCAAATACGGGACAGCCCAATTCAGGAGGAAGTCAATTCTTTATCAACCTTAAAAACAATACCTATTTAGATTTTGACAAGCCACCCTACACATCTGCACATCCCGTGTTCGGCGAAGTAATTACAGGCTGGGAAGTTGTGGAGCTGATCGAAAACGTGCCGGTCAACAGCAATAATCGGCCCTTGACTCCTGTGGTCATAAATATGCTAAGAGTTACGCAACCACTGGCAACAAATGATTTTGATAATAATGATTCTACCTCTGGGATATATCCAAATCCAGTGACAGCAGAAAGCGTTGTTGAATTAACTAGCAAGTCAACGGAAATGACAGTCTTTTCTATAATGGATTTAAATGGTTCAGCAATCAACTCCTACACTATTCCAGTAAGGAAAGGAAGCAATAAAATCAGTCTTACTGATCTGGGAATCCATAAACTTCCTGTTGGGATGTACTTTATATCAATCAGCAATAGGAACGGAATTATCCATAAACGTTTTCTTGTCTCCAAGTGATTAATTCATTAAGAGCAAGGAAAAAGCAAACTTTAAAAAATATCAAGATTACATGAACCGATCGATTTTCTTTATTATTTGTTTTTTCCTTTTATCGCTAATTACAGCCCAGGCCCAAATTTTTAACCAATTTTACAGTGAGGTCGTAGAAAATACTTCTTCCTCAAATATTCTTTCCGATCTCACTACTTTTGAAGACTATGGAGTAAAGGAGCCGGGAACCAGCGCTATAGAAAACACAAAAAACTGGATAATCGACCGTTATCAAAGTCTTGGTTACAGTAATATTGAAATACAGCCTTTTACAGTCAACGGCCAAACAACTTCAAATATTATCATTACCAAAACGGGTAGTATGTATCCAAAAACCTTTGTCATAATTGATGGACATTACGATACAGTTAATGGCCCAGGAACGAATGATAACGGAAGCGGCACGGTCTTGATTTTGGAACTTGCTCGTCTTCTCCGGGATGTAGATACCGAATATTCAATAAAGTTTATACATTTCAGCGGAGAAGAGGCAGGCTTGATCGGCAGTCAATATTATGTGGATAATACCGTAATTCCACAAAATTTGGATATTAAACTTGTTTTCAATATTGATGAAGTTGGCGGAGTTTCTGGTAGGAATAATAATAAAATAGTATGCGAGCACGATGCAAATCCTCACCCCAGCTCCAACAATGCCGCTTCGGCCACAGTGACACAGGAATTGGCCAATTGCTTTATTTTATATTCCAACCTGCAAACTGAGATCTCCTATGCTTATGCTTCAGATTATATGCCATTTGAAAATATCGGAAAAGTAATTACGGGGATTTATGAGGAAAAAGAATCTCCCTATCCCCACACTCCAAATGATATCCTTGAAAATATGGACCCCGATTACGTATATGAAGTTACCAAGGGTGCCATGGGGGCAGCCTTGCATTTTGCCGTTGGGAAAGAACCCCTAAAGGTGCACGATAATCATCTTGAAAATAAAATTTTAGTCACTCCCAATCCTTCCAATGGTAAATTAAAAATCAGTTTAGAATTTCCTTTAAATGAAGCGATACAACTAACTGTATTTGATAGTTCTGGAAAGTCTGTATTTAGCCAAAAACTTTTAAAACAGGATACTGTTTTGGACCTGAAAATACTTAAAAAAGGGATCTATAATTTTGTCTTTGTTAAGCACAATGCATCTATTGTAAAAAAGATTATTTTGTAATGCTGCATTTACCGAGAAGAACCAAGAACCAAGAGTCAGGAGCCAAACCTGCCCGCCGTTGTTGGAGCCAAGACCAAATTGCAAAGTATTGAAAAATGTAGTTTTAAGATTAAAAAAAAACGAAACTATAGTGTCCCGATCTTTTTCCAAGACTGATTAAAAAAGAGGTGTTTTTATGAACTCTGCGAAAATCTTTACTGGCTGGCTTTTAGGAGGGACTTTAATTTTTAATTGGACAACAGTTTTTGCAATTCAATCTACTGAAAATATCTTTTGGGGATATTATTAGAGTAACAGAAGGCCTCCTAAACCATAGAGTTTCCAATGGAAAAAAAATAAAAAAACCATCCCATATAAAATTGGGATGGTCAATACTTAAAAATATATTTTATCCTAACGATTTTCTTTTCTCAAGCGCTTTGCAGCCCTTTTTTCTTTGAACGTCTCTGTCAAAGCCCCTCCTATCCAATAAGGAAGTATACCTACTAAAAAGAACATCAACCAAAAACCGATGGTCAAAACAATCATTATTGCGAGAAATCCTAGAAATTGGCCGAAAGTAAACATAGAAAAATGGTTTTTATTTCAATGGTTCAAAGATAAAGCGTTTTTTTGGAATACTCCAAGAATAAAAGCTCATTTATCAACAAGAAATAAACAATGGCAGGGGTTGAACACATTTTCGGATTTCGCTACCTTTGCCCTAAACTTTCAAAAAAAGGGTTGGAGGGCTAAAAATGAAACCCCATTCTCAAATTTATTAGATTGTCATAGATGGTAATCTGAAGGATTTCTGGGAATTCTCACTTCATAAACAACAATATATATCATGGAATACCGAATTGAAAAAGACACCATGGGCGAGGTAAAAGTGCCCGCCGACAAACTTTGGGGCGCACAGACAGAACGCTCTTTCGAAAATTTTAAAATTGGGCCAAGAGCCTCGATGCCAATAGAAATCATTCGGGGTTTTGCCTATCTTAAAAAGGCTGCAGCCCATACCAATTCCGAACTTGGAGTGCTTACAGAAGAAAAACGCGATCTAATTGCGCAGGTGTGTGACGAAATCCTGGAAGGCAAACTCGATGATCAATTTCCTCTGGTCATTTGGCAAACAGGTAGCGGAACACAGAGCAATATGAACGTTAACGAAGTAATTGCGAACCGCGCTCACCAATTGGCAGGAAAAACCATTGGTGAAGGTGAAAAAACGCTTCAGCCAAATGATGACGTAAACAAATCACAATCTTCGAACGATACTTTTCCTACAGGAATGCATATCGCCGCATACATTAAACTAATGGAAACTACTATTCCAGGTGTAGAACAACTCCATAAAACCCTATCGAAAAAAGCTGGAGAATTTGCCGATGTAGTAAAAATCGGACGCACGCATTTTATGGATGCCACTCCCCTAACCTTGGGACAGGAATTTAGCGGATATGCGGCACAATTGGGACACGGAATTAAAGCATTGAAAAACACCCTTCCACATTTAGCCGAACTTGCCTTGGGTGGCACGGCAGTTGGAACCGGATTGAATACTCCCAAGGGATATGATGTAAAAGTTGCCGAGTACATTGCCAAATTTACCAAGCAGCCTTTTATTACCGCCAAAAATAAATTTGAGGCTCTGGCTGCCCACGATGCCTTTGTGGAATCCCATGGAGCGCTTAAACAGCTTGCAGTTTCCTTGAACAAGATAGCCAATGACATTAGGATGTTGGCCAGTGGACCTAGAAGTGGAATCGGGGAATTAAACATACCGGCAAACGAACCCGGTTCATCTATAATGCCAGGAAAAGTCAATCCGACGCAATGTGAAGCCTTAACAATGGTCTGCGCCCAGGTAATAGGCAATGATATGGCAATTACAGTGGGTGGAATGCAGGGACAGTTTGAATTAAACGTGTTTAAGCCCCTTATGGCTGCAAATTTCCTGCAATCGGCCGAATTGTTGGGCGATGCCTGTGTTTCCTTTGACGTTCATTGTGCACAGGGAATTGAACCTAATTATGAAGTAATTAAAAAGCAATTGAACAACAGTCTTATGTTAGTTACTGCACTTAATACCAAAATTGGATATTATAAGGCCGCCGAAATTGCAAACACGGCCCATAAAAATGGAACCACTTTAAAAGAAGAAGCCATTAATCTTGGGTATGTTTCGGCAGAAGATTTTGACAAATGGGTAAGGCCCGAGGATATGATTTAATATAAACTATCAAGAATAGATAATTAGCCATAAAACCAAGAAAATAATCTAATTTCTTTGCGTTTGTAAAGAACTGATTACAATTGTCTTATGGCTTCTTATTTACACCCTTCGCTCAACTCTGGAGTTCCTCGCAAATCGTACCAAAGCTGGACATAAGCGAGATGTTAAATTAACGTTTAAGTGCATGCTTACGGAGCGGAATTGAAGTAAATTTAGATTAACTTAAATTTCGCCATTATGAATATTCTATACTTTCATGGTCTTGATAGTGATCTGGCTCCAGAAAAGAGAATCGTACTTGAAAAATACGGAAAGGTATTTTCACCGGCCATTGATTATAGGACTGAATTCAACAGTATCGAACTTTTGATTGAACAGTTCAAAAATGATAAAATACAGGTTGTTATCGGAAGCAGTCTAGGTGGATTCGTTGGTTATTATGTAGCCGATGCTTATAAAATTCCAGCCCTTCTCTTCAACCCTGCCTTAAATTCGAGGTCGATAAAACAGAAAGTCCCTTTATCCCGCGATCCTTATTTAAGCTTTAAACAGATTGTTTTAGGCACTGATGACGATGTGGTAGATCCGAAAGGCACTTTTTTGTTTCTTTCCAACAATCTTCAAAAACATACCAATTTCGACATCCACGTACGTCAAGGAGTGGGTCACAGAATAGCCATCGATGTTTTTAAAGAAGAAGTGGACAAGTTCTTTAAAAAGATATAATGCTCACAAAAGGGCAGGAAGAATTGAAAATGATTTTCTTTTCAGGCCAGTTTTATATTTAAGTCCCGTATTTGCCGAGAAAAGAAACTAGACCGCAATGCTGAAAGAACCTAGCCTGCCCGCCTTGGCGGGAGTAAGGAACAAAACATAAAGTATTGAAAATGTTTCCCTTATTATTTAAAGGAACAGGAGATTGCAATCTCTCGGCACTGTTCCTAAACAAAATGAGAAATAAGGTCGTTTTTAACGAACTTCTTGAAAGTCTTTACTGAGCTACCGTTTAGGGCCCATCCAATATTAAACGGACAACAATGATTTGAGCTAGAATTTAAATGCTACCAATCAATTGGCCGATAATCCTTTAAGAATTTTCCACTCCAATGTTTTCCAGTATTGATTCCGTCAATTAGTGGATCCATTACCCTTGCGGCACCATCAACTATATCCAAGGGAGGTTGAAAATCATGAACTTCCATTTTCCTTTTGGCAAGCTCTGCAGGATCCTCATCAGTAACCCAACCGGTATCCACGGCGTTGATATAGATTCCTTCTTTTGCCAGACTTCCTGCCGCAGTGTGTGTAAGCATATTTAGAGCGGCCTTTGCCATATTGGTGTGTGGATGTCGGTCTTCCTTAAAGAAACGGTGAAACTTCCCTTCCATGGCCGAAACATTAATGATATGTTTTTTGCCTGTATTGGTCTTCTTCATAATTTCTCCCAGGCGATTGCAGAGTACAAAGGGTGCAATGGAATTGACCAATTGAACTTCCACCATTTCGGTGGTTTCTATCTCTCCTAATCTTAAACGCCAACTGTTGGTTTTCCGAAGATCCACTTGTTGTAAATCGGCATCTAATTTTCCTTCGGGGAATACCTCGCTCGCGGTGAGGGAATTATCAAAAGTATAAGGTATTTGCGAAAGCTTTGCAGAAGCGCGAATACCAATTCCGGGTTCCTTGCCATGCCAGGTTACCGGAATGTTTTTGGTGGGATTGGCGCCCATTCCATCCGTAAGCGCTTTAAGATCCTGGAGACAGTTATAATGGTCCTGCAACAGGTTTCGCACGAAAAGAGGATGGTCTTCAAAGGCCATTTCTTCTTTGGGCATCATATGTTTATAGAAACCTGCAGGGCGACGGACGGTTTGCGCAGCATTATTAATGAGAATATCCAGATTATCATATCGCTGACTGATATAGTTACAGAAAATTTCCACGCTGGGAATATGCCTCAAATCCAATCCATGAATTTTTAACCGATCTGCCCATTTATGAAAATCCTCCTCTTGAGCAAAACGGTATGCGGAATCCGCGGGAAACCGGGTAGTAGCGACAACCGTTGCTCCCGCACGAAGCAACATTAGGGTAATATGATACCCAATCTTTAATCTGGAACCAGTAATTATGGCGATCTGTCCGGTAAGGTCGGCCGTTTGAAATCTTTTGGCGTAATTGAAATCCCCGCAGTCTTTACACATGGTATCATAAAAATGATGCAGGGTGGTAAACATTTCTTTGCACACATAACAGTTGCGGGGTGACTCGAGTTCCAGTTCTTCCCTGGATGCCAAATCAGCGGCCTGGAGCAATTTTGGAGCCACAAAAACCGAGTTTTCCCGCGCACTTCTAATTCCGGTTTCCTTTCTGGCAGTTCTATCCTTAGCCGCCTGCTTTCGTTTTTCGGCTTTTTTGGCATCCTTTTTTCTTCTGGAAAATTCATCCCGACTGGGCCGGGACAATTTCCCTGAGGCTTTAATCAATGCCGTGCGCTGCTCCTTGGGAATTTCAAAAATTAAATTTGTATTCTCATTTAAAAGATTCAAAGTTGCAATGCATTTGGCTATTTCCTTTGGATCAATTTCTGGCCGGGTAATATCAGAAATATCATTTAAGGATTCTTCTTTGTTGCCTCCAATTAAGGAGATGTCCTTTTCTTCACTAGAAAACCGTTGTGACATGGTAAAAATATTTGTGCAAATATAACCGAATATGGAACGGAAAAATCCCAGAGTCCAAATTTTGGAGATCAGGTTGCCATTCCATCAAAGTTGATCGGTTTAAGTTTAATGGATTCCAGGAGAATTCCGCCATATTCAAAATTCTTCTATTTTCAAACTACAAATCAAGAATGAAATATGATATAAAAAACTCTATTCAATTCACAAAAAATTAGGAATAAGGTCCAAAATATCTGCCTTTGTACTAAATAATTATTAAAGTCATTTAGGAATTTTCTCGGCCTCAAAAGATTGATGTATCTTCACATTGAATAACAAAAAAAAACAGAAATTATGAATAAAGGAAAAGGATTATTGGCTCTGGTCGGACTGGCTGCAGGAGCTTTTGCATTTTGGAAATATAAAAATATGACGCCAGAAGAAAAGCAACAATTAAAATCAAAAGTTAGCGAAACCGGCCGTAAATTAAAAGATAAAGCTAGCGATATGGAATCTACTATCACTGATAAGTATGACCAGATCAAAAATAAGGCAAAACAAGAATATAAGGACGTTGCCCAATAGAATTCGCTAGTAAGCAAAAAAAAGAGCCGTTCCAAATAACATTGGAACGGCTCTTTTTTATGGGCCAAAAGTTAATTTTTGACTCAAATATTAGATTTTCTGAACTTTTACTGCGTTCATTCCTCGTTGACCTTTTTCCAGTTCAAATGATACGTTATCATTCTCTCCTATCGTTCCGATTATTCCACTCACGTGAGTAAAATATTTCTCGTTATTTTCATTATCAACTATAAACCCGAACCCTTTTGAGGAGTCGTAAAAAGACACTTTCCCTTTTCTCACAGGATCAAAGGCTTCCTTATCACCCTCTTCTTGAGGTGGAACGCCCAATACTATTTCATCAGCATCTACTTCTTCTCTTAATGATGGATCTGGGGGAGTATCCGTAAGATTCCCATTATGGTCCACATAAGCAAATTCAATTCCCGGGGTTTTATCGGCTTTACGAGCCTCTTTTTTCTTTAACTTTTCCTCCCGTTTCTTAAGTTTTGCTTTTTCCTTCTCCTTTTTGTTATACGTCTGTTGCGATTTTGCCATTTTCTTTTACTAATAAAAAAAGCCATTCGCACCGTGCAAATGACTCTATGTATTTTTTATATGTGAATAATTATGTTATTGATTTATCTAATTCGGTTTTAAAAAAATCGTTTTGCACTGAGGCCAAAGATAGTAAATATCCATATGAAAACCTATTTTTATAGACCTTACCTTCCTTATTTTCAAAAGCTCCACTAATAACGCAAACCCTTAAATGGCATTTTGTAAATTATATCAATAGTGTTTCGTTAACACGTTACAAAGTTTCGTCGAGTCAATGATGTTAGCCGTTTAGAACCTTTTATTAAGTGCCGGCTTGCTATTTAGTTTACCATCGAAATTTAATAGTTAAAAGCATTCTAAATCAATTTTACTTACCTTTCAGGCTATTAAGGAGCAAGTCTTATGTCTTACGTCTTTCAGCCCACCGGGCTTATATCATAGTCGGACACATCTAAAATTATATTATTTCCAATAATTATTGGCAGCAGCAATGGTGGCAAATTCTGTGGCCACAATCTGACCCACCGCAAGTAGCATAGCTGGATCATTGGCGTAAATGGGCCTCAATTTATCCCGAACTTCGGCATCAGGCTGTGTAACCTTTATAACCAAACGTGCCATTTTTACTGCCAATTGACGCCCTTCTTCTGGGGAGTTGGTGATGAGTGAATTTCCAGGAACCATTTTTACTTCTTCTGACATATCTTGAGTATTTATTAAGTGATAATTATTTAATAGAATTTATTTATTATTGAAATAAGATTAATTGTTTTTCATTTTGCAAGGAGCATAAATATAAGTTTCATTTTTTAAAAACAAAAAATTTGGTGCCACGTGGAGTAAATTATAAGGAATGCAATTGGATCAGCCTATCTCGCTCGCCCTTCAACTTTTCACTGAGCCCAATTTTATAGATATGCGGATTTTGAAATCTTTTATATTCTGTGGGTAGCATTTCAAGTCGTGATTTGGCGTATTTAGCAATATCCAAAGTGGTTTTTTCGGGAAAAATCCTATTACCATTGTCAAAAACTTTTTCCATTATGGGTTCCTGTTTAAACTGACTCAGATTCAAATTTTTAGTGGGATCAAAAAGGTGAAACATCCTTTCCACTTTATTTTCTGAGGCCAATGCAATGGCATCGGCACCATAGAACGTTCCATTTTCGTCCAACATTCTATAAACCTGCTTCCGATAGGGCAATGATACTTTAATAATATTTTCCGAAAGTTTGATCCGTGGTTCCCCATCGTATTCCGACAGTTTATAAACTCCACCCAAGGAAGCATCCGGCTGGCCTGTTACCAAATTTGTTCCCACCCCATAAATATCTATTGGGGCCTCTTGTTCTTTTAAACTTTGGATAACATATTCATCCAACTGGTTGGATGCTACAATTTTCACATATTTTAAATCCGCCTCATCCAACATTTTCCGTGTTTGCTTAGCCAAATAGGCTAAATCGCCACTATCCAAGCGCACGCCCATCAGACGTTGACCTCTATTTTCCATTTCCTTGGCAACGGTTATTGCATTTGGCAAACCACTTCTCAAGGTATTATATGTGTCCACTAAAAACACACAATTTTTGGGACGGATTTCCGCAAAATCGCGAAATGCTTTTAGTTCATCCCCATAACTTTGTATTAGGGAATGCGCCATTGTACCTGCACAGGGAATTCCAAAATCCTCGGCGGCCTTAACATTACTTGTACTATCAACTCCGCCAATTATTGCCGCCCTTGTGGCATAATATCCACCAGTAGCGTGCGCACGTCGCAATCCCATGTCGAGTAACACTTCCTCCTTGGCACTGTGTCGGATCCTGCTCGCTTTGGTAGCGATTAATGTTTGGAAATTCAACATATTCAGGAGGACTGTTTCCACAATCTGTGCTTCGATAATATTTCCTTCCACCTGAAGAATAGGCCTATTTGGAAAAACGATATCGCCTTCCTTTGTAGAAAAAATAGTTCCTTTAAATCTAAAATTTCTTAAATATTCCAAAAAGGATGGCTCGAAATCATGTTGCTCTAAATATTCAATATCCGACTCGGTAAATTTTAGACCTTGTAAAATATCAAGGATATTTTCCAGTCCAGCGAATACTGCATAACCTCCACCAAAAGGACTCTTTCTGAAATAATAATCGAAAACGGCTTTCCCCTCGGGGCGCTTCTTAAAGTAAACCTGCGCCATGGTAAGTTGGTATAAATCGGTATAAGAAGCTGTGATGTTCAAAATTGGTTTTTTGGTTTTTAGGATTAGAAAATTAAATGCCTTTAAGAAATATCAATAAGTTACATTCGTTTGAATAGCAAGAGTTTCCAAGGGAATGCTTTCTATTATTCTGATAAATTCCTTATGCATCTCGGGCGTATAATCCAAGTGAGTAACTATGCGTAATTTTCCTTGTCCCATATTGCTAATTCTAACATTATTTTTGATGAGATACTCCAAAAATGTTTTTTCGGAAACACCCTCAGCCAAATAAAAGATTACAATATTGGTTTCCGTGGGTTCCACTTTCCTCACAAATGACAGCTTTGAAAGAATATCCGATATTTCGGACGCGCGACGGTGATCCTCAACCAGACGCGCCATTTGGTTGTCCAAGGCATAAATTCCTGCAGCCGCCATAAAACCAACCTGACGCATTCCTCCACCTAAAACTTTGCGCACTCGCATAGCCTTTTTCATTATCTCCTTCTTCCCTATCAGAACACTGCCCATTGGGGCACCAAGACCTTTGCTCAAGCAAACCGAAATAGTATCAAACAACTCTCCATAGCTTTCGGGTTTCTCATTTTTTGAAACCATTGCATTCCAGATACGCGCGCCATCAAGGTGTAATCCAAGCCCATAGGAATCACAAACTTTTCGAATCCCAACAAGCTCATCGTAATCATAACAAGCGCCGCCACCTTTGTTGGTAGTGTTTTCAAGAGAAACCAAAGTGGTCAATGGGCTATGGTAGAAATCGGGAGGGTTAATACTTTCCTCTACTTGTGTAGCGGTTATCATTCCGCGATAGCCATCGATCAATTTGCAGGAAACTCCACTGTTAAATGAAACACCGCCCCCTTCATAATTATAAACGTGGGCCCACTTATCGGCAATCAATTGCTCTCCTGGCTGCGTGTGCATTTTTATTGCGGCCTGATTTGCCATAGTGCCCGAAGGAAAAAATAGGGCCGAATCCATGCCAAACATTTGAGCCAACTTCTCTTCCAGTTGGTTAACGGATGGATCTTCCTTATAGACATCATCGCCAACCTCAGCATTCATCATGGCTTTCATCATTCCCGGAGTGGGACGTGTAACTGTATCACTTCTTAAATCTATAATCATTTTTTGTTATCAAAGGTTATATGCCTACACTCTAAAAATACAAACAAGCCATTTATGTTCCAAATGGTTGATCAATATCCTATGTTTTGAATGCAAGATCAATTGGTTCCAGATCACTTAAAATTGGTAAGCTCTCTACTTTTTTACTTTTAAAAACTAAAAATAGAAAATTTGCATGAACCAAAGAATATTAAACTTTTTTATGACAGCAATTTAAATCCAACCAAGATGGATTTAAATGAAAAGATCTACTTTTTCTTTCCAAAAACCTAAATAAAAGTTTCCTCCAAATAGCCGGCGAAATTTTTTACTTAATATCTAGACAATGATGCAGCATCTTTTGGCGGGATACTGTTTATGCCTCATATTTGAAAATCATCCTAATTTTCAATTTTTCTTGAATTTCGATTTAAATTTGTTTTACCAAGGGCGCAAGAAAAAAACAAATCCACGCTTTAATATTTGCTCTTTTAAATATTAAAAAAAGAATTGAAGGTTAAACCTTCGAACGAATTTTACTATGAACAATAGCGTTAAAATCGTAATTTTTTTTGCTGTGCTCTTTATAGTTTATCACAGCGCAGAATACATGATCGTTTTTAAAAACAGCCCTATTTCTTTTTTTCTCTTTCAAGGGTTGTTTTTCATTCTGGCTTGGTTGTTTGGAAAATGGTATTCTGGCAATGGTTTGAGCGCTTGGGGTTTGCCCTTCACTAAAAAAATATTGCCGTTTATAGCGTGGGGCGTAATATTGGGGATATTTCTCTACGGTATCCCATTTATTATAAGTCTATTCTTGGGGATTGAGCACATTGTGAAATTGCCTGACACACTTAGTATAATGAATGCGAGTTTGCCGTTTGCCTTGGGGGTTCTACTTTCTTCTTTTTCAGAAGATATTCTAACCCGGGGAATTTTATACACAGAACTGGATTCCAAAGTGAAACCTCAATGGCTTGCGGTAATCTCTGCTTTTGTCTATTTACTTAACCACATCTATAGGCTATCGGATGGGCCGGAGTCTTGGTCTTACATCTTCATGCTTGGAATCGTTTTAATAATCCCAGTATTAGTTACCAAAAACCTGTGGTTGACAGGTGCTATGCATTGGGCCGGGAATGTATTTTTCTTCGTAACACACAATGCAATCCAGACTGAGGCATCACAATTTACTATTTCTCCGAATTACTTGTTCGCAATTTCCCTATTTATCTTATCACCCTTTATTTTCTTAGTGACAAAAAAAATTGTTTATTTTCATAAGCAACATTAAATATGAAAAGCAAAAAACCTCTTTACGCTTCTAGTTTGGTCCTTGGCTCCTGCAAGAGTATGGCAAAATCAATATGTTTAACCCTCTTCTAATTATAATTTGGAGGCTAAGAAACTTGTTTCTCTTTTAACACAGGGAAAAAATCATAAAATAAAACCGGTATAACATAAATAAAATGGATTAATATACTACCACCCTTAATACTCTATTATGATTTCAATATTTTCCCAATACTTATCCTTATTCCTAATGCTGGTTTCCTCGATCTGTTTTTCACAATCCGTTTCAGTTGCGTTACCCCATGAACCGGAAGTTGTAAGAAACAGCGACGGAGAATGGCTGGTTTATGATATTCAAATCGTCTCGGAACATCAAATACAACCGATAAAAAGTGTGATTTTTAATGGTAACGAAGTAGAATTTACCGAAACCGGTTTTCAAAAATTTAATAAAGACAGTACTGCTTACGTTCAATATATCTGGATAAAAACGAAAAACAAGCCTATTACGGAACTCATTCATAAGTTCTATTTTATAGATAAAAACGCTACCAAAATCATAACAAAAAGAATATTGGTACAACCAGACGCCCCAAAGAAAATTGACTGGCCAATTGAAGCTGGAAAATGGATAGCAGCCAATGCCCCAGGCATAAGGTCTGAACATACGAATACCACCGTAAAAGTGGGGGATAAAACCTACGATACTATTCAAAAAGCTTGGATATTAGGCCACAATAACCAACGTTTTGCCATCGACTTCGTGAAGATGGATAACCAGGGAAAATTATTTGCCAATGATGGCTCCTCCAACAAGGATTGGTTTAGTTATGGAAGTCCTATTAAAGCCGCAACAGAGGGTAAAGTTGTAAAAGTTATAGACAGCATTGAAGATAATAGTATTCCAGGCCATATAGATTATAAAATCACCAAAGACAATATTGGAGGTAATTGCATTTTTATAGATATAGGAAATGATAAAATTGCCTTTTATGGCCATTTACAAAAGGGAAGCATAAAAGTAAAAGAGGGAGATAACGTTGAAAAAGGACAATTCCTTGGCCTTCTTGGCAATTCGGGGCAAACTACCGCTCCCCACCTTCATTTTCATTTGGTAACTAGCAATAACATCCCCATAGATTATTCTATAAATGGTTTTATGTATGAAGGAATCCCCTATTATTTTGAATCATTTGATTCATATGGAAAAGCTGACACTAATTTTTGGACAGAAACGTCTGATGGGAAATCGATTATAGCACCTTTCCACTTAGGAAAGGCTATCAAAATCCCAAATGCCTTGCCTTCCAATTTCGAAGTTATAAAAATTAAGTAACTAGGGAGAAATATGGGTTCTCTTAAGAAAGAGGGCATCAAAACTACAAATTAGCCGGAAAATATCTTTTCGCTCCCGAAGTTAATGGTATTTTTGCACGCCGAATTAATTTGAATAATGACATCGGCGTAAATTAATTGAAATTCAAAATCTCCCACAAGCGCGGAAAACAATATGACTTCAACAGACCAAATCAAAGACCTTAAGGCGCGGTTAGATGCCCTAAGGCGCTATCTTTGACATTGCTGGCAAACAAATAGAAATTACCAACGAAGAGGAAAAAACCTTCGATCCCAACTTTTGGAACAATTCGCAGGAGGCAGAAGCTTTTATGAAAGTCCTGCGTACCAAAAAGAAATGGGTTTCTGATTTTGAAAATGCAAAAGCCTTAACGGAAGAGGCTGAGATTCTTTTGGAATTCCAAAAGGAAGGAGAAGGAACTGCTGAACAGGTTAATGAGGCTTTTGAGAAAGCCGAAGATGCCATAGAGAGCCTCGAATTCCGAAATATGCTTGGAGAGGAAGGCGATTCCATGAGCGCGGTACTTCAGATTACAGCGGGTGCTGGTGGTACCGAAAGCTGTGACTGGGCCCAAATGCTTATGCGGATGTATTTGATGTGGGCCGAAAAGAATGGGTATAAAGTCAAGGAGCTCAACTTTCAATCAGGAGATGTAGCAGGCGTTAAAACCGTGACGCTGGAAATTGAGGGAGAATATGCCTTTGGCTGGCTAAAAAGTGAAAATGGAGTTCATAGATTGGTTCGTATTTCCCCATTTGACAGTAATGCCAAGCGCCATACCAGTTTTGTAAGTGTATATGTATATCCTTTGGTAGATGATACCATTGAGATCGAAATAAGTCCGGCGGATATCTCTTGGGATTTTGCAAGAAGTAGCGGTGCAGGTGGCCAAAACGTAAACAAAGTAGAAACCAAAGCCATTCTTACCCACCACCCTACCGGAATCATTATTCATAACAGCGAAACGCGTAGCCAATTGGACAACCGGGAAAAGGCAATGCAAATGCTAAAATCCCAGCTTTACGAAATTGAACTTCGAAAGCAACTGGCCCAAAGAGCAGAAATTGAAGATAACAAACTCGCCATAGAATGGGGTTCGCAAATACGCAATTATGTATTGCATCCCTACAAGCTTGTAAAGGACGTTCGTACGGGTTATGAGACGGGAAATACCGATGCAATTTTGGACGGTGAAATAGACGGTTTCCTTAAGGCATATTTGATGATGACGGGACAAAAGGAGAAGAAAGACGAACTATAGAACTTTTAAAGATTGTTTTATATGTCTATTTTTGTGACCGATTAAATTTCAGCGATGGGCAGAGAACATACGGATTTCGATATATTAAAAAAGGGGTTGAAATATTTAGCCTTTGCTCTCCCCTTGCTTTTTCTGTGCCCCTATATTCTCACGCTCTCTTTTCTAAATAAGGAAAATTTTGTTTTCTATATCTTCCTTTTTGTGGGCATAGTTGCCGGAGCAGGAGCAATCTTCCTGTGCTTTAAGGGAATAAATACTATTATGAAATCTATCTTTTAGGGAAATTAAAAATATTTCATTTATTTAATTCCATCCCTCACTTGTCGATGACGTCTCTACCCACCATTTGAGCGTCTTAAATTTTAAATAGGCACGTTCAACTGCTGATTTTGCTAGGCTTCTCTTATCAAACCTGATAAATATCAGTTAAAAATATTTAGAATAACTCTAAATAAGCAGTAACTTTGCACCCGAAATAAAAAATATCAAATTCCATGAAAAAATTAATTTTATTGAGTGCAATCGTTTTTGGGCTACTGTTCGTTTCCTGCTCTAAAGATGATGACGACCAAAAAATCATAGATGAATCTGACATTGTTGAACTTGTGGGCGAATGGCGCGTAACAAATGTAGATTTCACTGTAATGACGGAAGGCGGAAGACCTGCGAGCGATGCCTGTATAGTAGAACTTGTAACTGGATATGAATTTCACGCCGACTCCAAATTCTATTATATATTAGGTGATATGGACAGACCTCTGTTCGATCCCTACGCATCCGATTATTGGTCTTGGGAAGGAAATACCGATTCCTTTAAAATCGTTCAGAACAATCCTATGAGCCCTCCTTATAATTTTGGTTTAACGCCAACCAATATACAGATTGACAATACTGGGGCCAAGCCAACTATGACTTTCAATGCAGAAATGGCTAATGGTTCTGCAGCCAAAATAACTTTGGTAAAAGAGCCTATTGACAAATCCAAATTCCCGGTGGTTACTTCACCTGACGGTTCTAACTACCACTGTGGCTTTTTTGACTAATGCTATTTTATATTTTTAAATACAATACAAAATACCCTTTTAAAAGAAGGGTATTTTGTTAAATGCAGATTTTAATAGTTAGGTTTCACTTACAGCTTTTTCTGCCCAAAGCTTTATTCGATGTTAAAACAACTTCCGTTCTTTCTACTACTTTTCTCTCTAACTATAATTGCACAGAACAAGGCAGAGATTAATGGGAGAGTAATCAATGCCCTGGACGGACAGGTGGAAAACGTCGAGATACATTTGGTGGAATCCAATTCCAAAACCTTTACCGACGCTGTAGGGGAATTTTCCTTCCAAAATATTTTTCCTGGCACCTATAATATTTATGCAGTCTATGACGGAATTCAATTTCCCATAGAGACCGTTACGATTATCGGCAATAAATCCGAAACTATATTATTGCGGATTGGGGAAAGCAGCTATAGCTTGGAAGAGGTCAAATTGCAAACCCTCACTACCAGCGAGCGCCTAAAAAATGCTGCGATAAAGGCAGACATTATTTCTGTGGAAGCCAATACTCGCAGAGCCAATTCCGTTGAGGATCTGGTGGATAAAAGTCCTGGTGTAAAAATCCGAAATGTTGGAGGTCTTGGCTCGGCCAGCAACATTATTGTGGGCGGATTTCAGGGAAACGCTGTGAAATTTTTGTATGATGATATTCCAATCGATTATTTGGGATCCAACTTTGGCCTAACAAAAGTTCCCACAAATGCCATTAGTCGGGTAGAAATCTATAAAGGTGTACTTCCTACTAAAATTGGAGTGGACGCCTTGGGCAGTGCCATCAATATTGTGCCGAAAACCAGTGATAAAAACTCGGGCACCGTTTCCTATGAAACAGGTTCCTATAACACCCATATAGCTACCGCAAATGCCAATTTAAAAGTCAACAAGCACTTGTTTTTTGGGGTCAATAGCTTTTATAACTACTCGGACAATGATTATAAAGTAGATAATCTGCCTTATAAAGATTCCAATAGTGGGCAGGTAAACTATATCCGTGAACGTTTGTTCCATAATGGTTTTAAACAGCACTCATTGGAATTCTCTCTGCAATTCCGCGAATTGTCCTGGGCAGAATCCTTGGAATTTAAAGTGAACTCCTATGGTTTAAAAAAGGAAATCCAAAATGATCCATTTTCCAGAGCGCGCCCGTTTGGCGAGGTTTACAGAAAGGAAACCGGGAATTTTATCCCCTCTGTCAAATATAAAAAACACTTTCTTGAAAATAAATTGAGCGTAAATCAATTTTTGGTATATAGCGATATCGATTTTGAAATATTTGATCCTGCCAAAAATATTTATTACGACTGGAAAGGAGAAAAACACAGCTCGCATTCGGGATCCGAAATGGGAAATTTGCTCTTGGAAAATGGATATCTCCACAATAACTTTAAACAACTTACCTCTCGGACCAACCTAAATTATTTGATAAACAATTATCTACAGGTGGAAAACAATACGGTTTATAGCCACTACAATCGTACTTCCCCTGTGGATCCAATGGATAACAACGGGACTATATATGACAAACTGATCACTACTTTTGCATTAAATGCCCAGTTTTGGGATCAGAGGATGGAATCGGATACGCAGGTGAAATATTTGTTGGGGAATTTTTCGGGACGGTATAATGATACCGAAAATCCATTGGAAGTAAACATCGTGGATAAAAAAGTAATAAATACTGGACTCAGCTTTTCACAGGCCTTGAAATACAAGCTTACTTCAAAAAGCTATTTGCGTCTATCCTTTGAAAACACCTTTCGCCTACCGGAACAGCAGGAACTATTTGGTGACAATAATTTTATTATTGCCAATTATAACCTTACGCCCGAGAAAAGCAAAAATCTAAATTTTGGATATAGCTATAATAATAAAAAATTTGGTTTTGAAGTAAATACCTATTATCGTAACACTGAAAATCTAATTCGCTTAAAAGATTTGAACCAATATCAGGCTACTTACTTCAACTTGGACAATGTAAAAGGTCTTGGATTGGAAATGCAGGCAAATCTAGAACCACTGCCCCATTTACTTCTTACTGGAAATTTGACATACAACGATTTTCGTTTACAGTCCTCACGAGATAAATATCTCAACAATCAACATTTTGAAGATGCCCGTGTTGCTAATATGCCATTTTATTATGGCAATTTGAGCGCCAATTATAATTTTAAGGAGTTGCTTAAACTTTCTACGGATTTATCTTTTTTCTGGGATTATTCCTATGTGCACCAATATTATTTGGATTACATAGAAAAACAGTTTGAACCCGGCGGTTTTCTAGGGCTATTTGGAAATTCCAAAATAAACACAAGCCGTGTGATTCCCAATCAACATACGCATAATTTCGGCTTCATTTATGTTCGGGATTTTTCCAAACAGAGCGTATCTTTAAGTGCCGAATTGAAAAATGCCTTTGACGAAGATGTGTATAACGAATTTAAGATGCAAAGTCCGGGCAGGCATTTCAGGGTAAAAATAATGTACAGTTTTTAAGAAAAGGATTATAATGGTAAGAAGATTGAAAAGATTTAGCTCGTCATTTTTTGCTTTAATTTTAATGGGTTGCGTTTTGACATTATTTTCTTGCGAGGTCAATAATCTTGATGACCAAAATCGGAATCCCAAAACAGACTTTTCCAATTTCAATTATGTATTGGCCACGGAAGATGCCTCCACCGCTGATATCACCCGGTTTTTCAGTTTTAATTTAAATGCAATCAATCCTGAAAGATCGTATGATCTTATTCAGGAAAACCAAATATTCATAAATTCCGATCCTTCCACCTCATCGGGCCATCACTCGTTCAAAACCTACATTTTTAGCATGGCCAAGGACAAACGAGGCTATTCCTCCACTCCGGGCCTTTTTCGTCTAACCCTTAATACTTCCAACCAAATTTTTATCGATAGCGAAATCTATATTGGTAAGGACAATCTTTTTCCTTCACGCAAATTAGCCATAGTCAATGAGCATCTAGGTTTTTATTATAACGAGGATGTTGGCGGGCAGACCATACAGGCATTTGATCCGCTTACTATGACTTTAACATCGGAACTTGATTTACGACCCTTTATTAAAAATTTTAGACCCGATGCCCAATTTGAAGATCCCTATGGAAATAATTTGGTCCGTACAGGATCATTGGTGATGGATTATAAAGAGGATAAACTTTATGTGAGCGTCGTTTTTTTGGAAGATGCCAGTTTTAATTTGATTTCAGAAAAAGAGGAAAATTTTTATTTGGCAGTAATTGATATTCCCAGTTTTAGTTTTGAAAAAATCATACAATTCCACGGTGCCAAAACGGTAGGATTTTTTGTTTCCGAAAACAATCCTACTACCAAGGACGAAGCTGGTAATCTATATTTCTGCTCTTGGGGATGGAACCAGTTCAATAGCCATAATCCCTCAAAGATTTTCCGTATAAAGGCCGGGGAAACCGATTTTGATCCCAATTGGGAAATCGACATTGAATCCTTATTTGGGGAAGGAAGAATAGCGCAATCCATTGCATCCTATAATAATAAACTGTATTTGCATATTTCTGAAGAACCTTATTTATTTGATTCCAGTGAGGAAGTGGAAACCAGAAATGGCTTAAAATTGTATTACTACGAATTTGATCCCGCCTCGCCCGCTACTTATACTAAACTGCAAGTACCCGCGTCCAATCCTTCTTCACGAATGAACGTTTTCAATGTAGTGGACGACAAATTGTTTTTGGTGGTTCCCAATGCTATTGAGCCGAACTTCAATGGTGTATTTTCTATTGATAGAAGCGGAACTCTAAAGCAGGAAATGAAAATTGATAATAAATATAGGCCTACACGATTTTATAAATTGGAATAGGGTGATTACTTATTTAAAAGTATCTATAAAATCTTTTATGGGCAATATTCAACATTTCCTTGTCTCCCTTACTGTTACCGTAGGCATAAATAACTTCGTAATCACTGATATTATAGCGTTCTTTTATTCTATTCACCTTTTCAATCCCGTAACAATTGAGTGTCGAAAACTTTCCTGTGAGTTTGCTATGCTTCGATTCAAGTTTTGTTCCCACTAAATCCAAATTGTACTTTTTGCACCATTCACGAAGCCAACATTCTATAGAAGCTGAAACGACAACTATTTTATGCCCTTTCTCTTGGTGCCATTTAATCCGATTGAAAGCATCGGATTTAATTATTTTGTCCAATTCGTCTCTGGAATAATCATCTGCAATCTGCTGAAATTCAATGACATCTACACCTTTAAAAAAATAGGTTGTAAGCCTTTCCTTTGCTTTATAATTAGGTATTAGTTTCAATTTGTAAGCCAACAGAACCGGGCTCAGAAACAAAATGCCTCTATAATACCTTGATTTGCCCATAAAATATTTGAGGAAATCAGAAAGGGAATCCTTTTTAGTAAGTGTTCCATCAAGATCAAATAATACCAGGGTAGCCATTATATTGTAGATTCATTGGGTGTGCAATAACTATTCAGGAACAGTTAACAGCCTTTGTAATTCATTATTATCCTTTAATTGGAATAGATGAATATAATTTCCATTATATAATTCCTTCAAATGTAGATCATTTACGGCGCTACTATAATTTTCCCTTCCATATGAATTCTGAAGAAAATTGGACTTTTTTGTATCCACATATATCCATACATCTTTGCCCTCCACCATTTCCATATCAACATCCTTGATATAAACTACATTTAGATTTTCGGGATAGTCAAACGAAAAATAGAATGATAAAGAAAGAGAATTTCTAAAATCGGTACAAATCAGAACATATTCTTTATCGGGATGATCAACCATTCCCTTTTTTATAATATTTACTGCCTTGCTTTCGTGAAGATTAGCCGATGCTATTCCATGAAAAGTATGTATTGCCGACAATAATATGAAACTCAAAAGGACGAGGGATATCAGCGTTTTTTTTAAGGTGAATTTTGAAAAAGAGAAATCAATTTTTGAGAAAATATAGGCAGATATAATATAAATGGCCGGTAAGGCAGGTAAAACCATTCTTCCCACTAAGGGCATGGGCTCATACTGGGTAAAACTGGTAGTTCCGAACCAAAAAAATCCAATGCACAGAATGGCATAAAATGTCCATCCCAACATTTTTTTGGGAACCAACCAAAATGAAGCAAGCACCAATAACGGAAGCAGGAAATACTCGTTAAAAAGAAGTTTGGCAGGACCAATGGTTAACCTTCTTAAAAACTGCATACTATTAAATTTTTCCGTGGACCATAAATGATGTCCCGTTAATTCCTGAACAGTACGAAAGCGTGCCAAGGGATCTCCCCAAATGTAATTGCAAGAAATAAAATAAGCCAAGGATAGAAAAAATCCCGTTATAAGCAACGGCAAATAAAATTTCTTAAATAAGCCTATTTCTTTACTTCTTAAATCCCTGACAAAATAGTAGATCCAAAGAGGCAAAATCCAATAAACTGAAAGTTTTGACAAAAAGGCCATAAACAAAGTGAGGGCGGTTAAAATAGATAGCATTAACCAATGGCGGGAGTTGACCATTTTCTGTCTTTTAAATAATAGCATAGTAGCAAATGCCATGAATGCAGAAGCAATAACATCAGGTAAAAGTGTGGCAGAAGCAAGCAATAAAGGACCACTGAAAAAACATAAAACAAGTCCCGTTATCCTACTTTTTTTGGTGGGCAGTGCAAACCAAACCGTAATAAAAATCATTAAAACCGCAAGCAGGGACCATAAATGGGTGGTAATGATGTTTATGCCGAAAAATTTATAGATTAATGCCACCGGAATAACCACTCCCCACCGATGATCAAAGACAATACCCTCGCCGAATTCCCAAAACTCCCCTATCTGATGGGCGCGATACGCATATAATGCCGGATCTGAAGAACTAAACGCGTGAGGATAAAAGCTCCAAAGCACGGTATAAAGTAATAACCCAATAACTAAAATGTAATTTGATTTTAATAGATTTTGAAATTTTATCATATACTCGATTTTTTGAATAAGACCTCGGGGATATTTTTAATAATCAGCATAATCCCTCTCCAGTACCATTTTGAATAAAGTATATTTTTTCCCTTCTGTTGTGCTTGGTATATATCATTAGCCACCTCTCCAGGTTGGGCTGTTAATTTTTTAGGCAAATCCAAGCCCTCTGTCATTTTGGTGGCTACAAATCCCGGCTTAACGGTCATTACATGAACATTGGAATTAAAAAGCCTATTTCTAAGTCCAGAAAGATAAATGGCAAAGCCTCCTTTTGCCGAACCGTAAATAAAATTGCTCTTGCGTCCGCGATCACCGGCCACAGAACTTATTCCAATGATAAAACCATTTTTGATTTTTTCAAAATCATTGGCCACCACATTTAATATACTAACCGCACCGGTATAATTAGTGTCAATAATTTTTTGGGCTTCCTCAAAGTCAGTTTGAGCCTTTTCCTGATTCCCTAGATAGCCCGCTACTAAAATCACTCCAATTGGCCTTTCCACCAAGGAATTATAAATTTCCTGGTGGGAGTGGTAATCCAAAATATCGAGTTCAATACATTGCACTTTATTATTGTTTCGGATCTTTATATCCGTAGCAAAATCCTCAAGTTCACTTGACCTTCTTGCTGCTAAAAAAAGGTTATACCCATTCTCGGCATATTTTTTTGCAATGCCTTTTGCAATATCACTTTTAGCGCCTATTATTAAAATATATCCCATATTAAATTCCCACTCGTTTTGATTGTAATGAATTGAACTTTTTATTCATTTTATATTTGTCCCGCAGTTTCCGGAATTCATTAATTTTAGGGTAACCCTGCTCAAAAGTGGATTTATTGACTCTTGCATCCTTTGTCAAATAAATTCGTCCTCTATATTTCAGAACAATTTGATCCAGCTCGTCGAGAAATTCAAACAATCCATTTTCAATCTTAAAATCCAAAGCCAAACTATAACCTTCCATCGGAAAAGAAAGATAATTTTCATTGGCTTTTCCGTAAAGTTTCAGAACTGCCAAAAATGACCCTCTCCCAGAATTGGATATTTTTTTCAAAATCTCCATTAACCCAACATAGCTGTTTTCCAATGGCAGGATAAACTGATATTGTGTAAACCCTTTTTTGCCATAAATTCTATTCCAATTTTCAATAGCATCCAGCGGATAGAAAAAGGTATCCAAATCTACTTTTTGTTTTGAAAAGGGTTTATTAACCTTGCTATAATAGAACTTGTTGAACATTTTTATGGTGAAAGTATTTATTGTGAAAGATGGAAAATAAAATGGAATGCTTACTTTCTTTTTTTGAAGATAATCCAAGTTCCCATCATCGGAAAAGTCACCAATCCGTAACAGACATTTCCCAATGCTATCGTCTTCGGCGAAACAATCAATCCAAGCAACGGAATAAGGACTGTTTCCATATTTTTCGAATGCCTCAAAGGTCTCTTTAAGATTATTGGTTTTAATGGTTGTTTGGTCAATATTTTTTGAATTGGTTTTTTTCAAGGATATTTTGGCATCAAGAATAACCCCAGTAAGTCCCATTCCGCCGCAAGTAGCTTTAAAAAGTTCACTGTTTTCTGTTTTACTGCACTTAACAATAGTTCCCTTAGGCAACATTAAACTGAACTCGATCACACATTCACTGAAGCAACCTTCAAGGTGATGGTTTTTTCCATGCACATCACTAGCAATGGCGCCACCGATGGTAATATATTTGGTTCCCGGTGTCACTTTTAAAAACCAGCCTTTTGGAACTATAAGGTTGAGGATTTCCGATAACAATACTCCCGATTGCACAAGAAGGATACCGTTGGATTGGTCAAAATCCAGGAAATAGTTATAACTTTTTACCCATATAATCCTTTCAGCCAAGGCACTATCTCCGTAGCTTCTGCCATTCCCATAAGGAATCAATTCATTATTCATTGTGAGGATTTTTTTGAGGGCGTCCCGATCTATAAAACTAAATGTTTCGCTTTCTATGATAGGATAATTCCCCCAACTGTGCAGATTCATATAAATTATATTCTAAAAATAGATTAGATAAACAAATGATAGTATCCAAAACAAAATAGTAAGTATCATAAATGTATCCCTGAGAATAATTTTGGTAGGCGCCCCGCCATCATTTTCAACGAAACATATTTGCGAATACCTTAAAACGCCTATAATAACAAAAAGGGAAGTAAGGTATAGATGTTCGCTTTGCAAACGATTATCCACATCAGGCGAGGTGGTATATAGAATATAGGAAACAATAACTACCGATGCCATAATCATCATGGCGCCATCAATAAATTGCAGATTATAACCATCAATTGACTTTCGCATCTTTTTACCAGTGCTAATAAAATGAACTACATCATCTCTCCTCTTTGCCAGTGCCAAAAATAAAGCAAGAAGAAAAGTCATAATTACTATCCACTTGGACAACGGTATTCCGGCTATAAAAGACCCTATAAAAAGTCTTAGTACAAAACCAAGGGAAATAACAGTTATATCCACAATGGCAATATGCTTTAGAAAAAAACAATAACCGATATTCAAAAAAATGTAAATTAGGAGGACAATTAGGGATTGTAAAGATTGTGTTGACATTATCAACATTCCAGAGATGGAAAGAATAGCTATAAGTGTAAAGGCTTCATTTTTTGAAATCAAACCTGCAGCCAATGGTCTATTTCTTTTTTTTGGATGTTGACGATCCTCTTCAATATCCAAATAATCATTTAATATATAAATGGAACTTGCGGAGATTGAAAAGGATACAAAGGCTATAAATGTACTGGTAAATAGATGCGGATCAGTAATTTTCCCAACAAAAAAAAGGGGCAGAAATATAAAAAGATTTTTAATATACTGATGTGGACGAATCAATCTCAGTATATTGTGCAACTTGATTCCCATAGAAATGTTTTAAGCTAAAATACAATTATCTTTAACATATTGTCCTCCAGACAAAAACAGTATCGCTTAAAAATTTTATTGCCTTCTCAATTTTTGTCCATAGAAAAATGAAGGAATCACGGTCTAGCGATCAAACCTGTAACCCAAAACGAGTAAAAAAAGCGCTTATATTAAAAAGAAGCCGTGAAAACGGCTTCAATTGGGAAAAACTAAACATAAAATAGTGGTTTGTCTCCTATTATGATTTGAATTACTAATTTAAGGAAAACCGCAGTGTAAATTTTGCATCCTGGAGATATTCCCGAAATTATGTAAGTTTTTTTCTCAGGGAATCAGCTACTTAAAATAGAGGTTAATCATTTTTTTCTCTTCCAAAAAGAGCTATTTTTGCACTTTCCGATTATAATGGGAAGCGTGGTTCGAAATTCTCCCACGTTAAAAAACTAAGAAACCTTTGATGCCTTCAAATAAGATTCAACGTCTGGCCATTATCCTGGCCGGATTCCATATTTTGATCATTGCTTCCAGCAATTATTTGGTCCAATTTCCAATTACCGTGTTCGGCTTTAAGGCTACTTGGGGGGCTTTTACATTTCCCTTTATTTTTTTGGCAACCGATTTGACCGTCCGCCTTTTAGGAGCGAAAATGGGACGGCGTATCATATTTTATGCAATGTTGCCTGCACTATTGGTATCCTATTTAGTGACGGTCGGGTTTCGAAATGGTATTTGGCTGGGATGGAACGTTTTCTCTGCCTTCGATCTTTTTGTGGCGCGCATTGCCATCGCAAGTTTCTCCGCCTATGTTGTGGGCCAAATTTTGGATGTTTTTGTATTCAACAAACTCCGCCAAAACAAGCAGTGGTGGCACGCCCCCGTGGCCTCGGCAATTTTTGGAAATCTTATGGATACGTTTGTTTTTTTCTTTATTGCCTTCTACAAAACATCCGACGTATATCTCTCTGAAAATCTATTGGAAATCGCCACCGTTGACTATGTGTTCAAGATGACCATCAATGCCCTGTTTTTTCTGCCGTTGTATAAAGTGATTTTGGACCAAGTCCTTAAAAGAATTTCCTTTGAGAGAAGGAATCCGCATTCCGCTATTTTATAGGACGATTATGAAAGATAGATTTGATTTCTATATCCCCGTTATTTAAGCGACGGCTTTTTTTACTACGGAAATATCCACAAAGAAATCAATATCGATTTTCTGTAAGAAGAAAAATATGGCCCCACCCATAAAATAACAGGCCACATCCCAGATGTCACCGGTATAACGATGGGATTGCTGCGGAAGATAGTATTCAAAGAAAACCGAAAACAAGCCACTTAAACTTAAAATTGTAAAAACATTCAGGCGGATGGACCTGTCCTTTTTAAGAAACCACACTATATACAAACTGAGAAATGCCACCATAGGAATCACCAAAAAATCATTGAGGTAGTGGAAAACCCAATTTGGTGCAGAAACGGAAAAATATTTCATACCCTGCACAACGAGAAAAATTACCGTTGACACCGGTATGTAAATATGCAACACTTGTAACGGAAACTTACGGATCATATAAACAAAAGGGATATAAGCCAGGCGATAAAGCCCCCTGTAAACATTACGATTATCCACACTGAGCGTAATAGATAATACGAACCTTTTACAAGCCAAAATCGATGGTTTTGCCACCGTTCGGAAAAAGATGGTTTTTCTATATTTTCAGCTTTGGAAATATGTTGGTCATCTCCGTTTTTTGAAGTGTTTTTTAAAGAAAGTACTGAACCCTGAATTTTTAAAACAGAAACTTCATTTTCAATACCTGCATTGTTTTTCTGCGGTTGCATAGCGAACAAAATTCAATTTGCAAGGATACTCATTATTTATGACGAAAGAGAACAAAGTCGAGTTTTTACTGGTATTTCAGAGTATGTGTGAGGAAAAAATGGAAATCCCCATCTGTTATAATAGTCTGCATTCCTAGGTGAATTTAAATTTTATTAAATCATTTTTACCTTAAGTTTCTACCATTATTTCGTTTTCGTTTTCGATTTAATTATTGCCCGTGCCCGCCAGCACTTTCAATTTGCAACAAAACAAAACCACCTTTGGTCAAAAAGACCGAATCTGCCTTAAATTGCACGGCATTTTCTACAACCGTAAATCCATTATGAGTAGGGCCCACCTTCACTTCTATGGGTATAAAATCAAATCCATCCTTATTCCTTTCATTCAATAAAAGCACAAAATGTTTTCCCTCCAATTCCACAATAGCTTCCTCAGGAAGGGCAAGATGGTTTTCTGTGCCCGTAATTATTCCAGCATCCACAAACATGCCTGGGGTAAAATTGCGCTCGTCCTTCTCGGCAATATGACCATGAACCGTCGCTATTCTGGTTGTTGGATTTATGGTGGTACCTACCAAATGAATTTTTCCATTAAAAACTTCTTTTGAAGCCTCGGGAACGGAAAATAAAAGCTCTTGGTCCTTTTTAAGTTGTAGCAAATCTTTTTCAAAAACCTTTAGTTCCAAATGGATATGATCGGTATTCATTATCTCCATAATCTTATCCGCGGGCGAAACGTAGGTACCAGTGTTCACAAACACCTGCGTTACATTTCCGTCTATGGGACTAAAAACATCCGCTTGGGAGACTATATTGCCCCTTTCCACAGAAGCTGGATTTATGTTTAACATTTGAAGATTTTTCCTTAAACTGGTATTACGTGCCAATGCGGTTTTGTATTCACTTTCGGCCTTCAAAAAACTTTTTTGGGAAGTGATGTTTTCCTCGAGCATTGTCTTTTGACGTTCAAATTCTGATTTCAAATAGGAAAGTTGACCAGAAGTTTCCAGATAATTCTGTTGTAGAGTAATAAACTCTGGATTTTCAATGGTGACCAAACGTTGACCTTTGGTTACTTTATCCCCAATTATTAGGGGTGTATTTTTCACATATCCGCCAGAAAACGAACTAATGACCGCTATGTTTTCCGGTGGCACATCAATTACCCCGGTGCTTTGAATAGTCTGAACAAAAGGTTGTTCACTTAAACTTCCCAATTCCATTTTAGCATTTTCAAACTGCGCCTTCGAAAGCTGAACCAACTCATTCTTCCTCTCCGTGGAGGATGGCAGGGGACTTTCTTTTTTATCATTGTTACACCCTAATAATACGAAGGCAATAAGCAATAGTATATATTTTATAGAATTCATAATGGCATTTTTTATAGGGTTAAATAGTTGATGGCAACTACTGTTTGGTTGTATTTGTTGAGATTGTCCAGGTATTGCAATTCGATTTCATAAACATTTTCAAGGCTTTGGATGTATTGGAAGAAGTCTATTTCGCCATTCTTAAAACTTCCATGGGCAGTTTTAAGGATTTCTTCTGAAAGGGTTTTTCCGTCTTCTTCGTAATATTTCAACGCTTCTTCATACTTGGAAAGTTCGCCCATCAATTGCGCTAGTTTGGAATTGAATTGAAGTGAATAATCCTCCGCCTGTTGTTCACTGATTTCCATAGCTATTTTTGAAGCTTTTATCTTGGACGCATTGCCACCAAAGAACAGCGGAATCTTCAATCCCACTTGATATTTATTCAGGTTTTCATTTAAAGAAGGATTACTTCCGATGGCATACGAAAAACTGATATCCGGCAATAACCGTTGTTGTTCCAGACTTCGCTTGGCCTGAAAGTAATCACTTCTACTTTGAAAGTATTCCGTTGCGGGATGAGAAGACTGATTTTCCAAGGAAGGCGAGAGTTTATCCATAGGCTGCATTTCTATTAGCAAACTATCCTTGGATTGCAATATGGTTTCTAACTGTTTAAGCGCAATCAGAACATCTTCCTGACTTTGTCGATAATCGGTCTCCAATTTTCGCTGCTTCGCCCGGGCGGTAATTTTCTCCAAATAATTGGTCTCTCCCAATTCAAATCTGCGCTGCGCGGAATGGGCGAAGTTCTGGTACAGACTATCCAATTTTCTATATACCTCTGCCCTATTGCTTTCATACTGAAATTGATAGTACGCCGTCGCCACCATCCCTTTCGTTCTCCTGATCTGAAGGTCGTGCTGACTGCGCTGCATCTCATATTGCCTACGGTTCATCTTTCTTTCCGCAAAATATACCGTGGGGAAAAGAATGTCCTGTTGCACTCCATACATATCCAAGGGGAGATTGTTGGGAGCAATATTATTTTCGTCATATTCATAGTAAATATGCGTCTTATCCATACTGAAAGCACTTCCTATCAAGGCCTCCGCTTCATCTCTTTGCAATTCTGATGATTTTAGGCCGAGATTGTTTTCCAACGCAATCTGCTGTAATTGCTCCAATGTTTTCGGCGTTTCTTGGGCCATTCCCGAGAATCCGAGAAGCAACACAACTATTGTGGTGGGAAGAGTTCTTCTTTTAGATTTAGGCCTTCTTATCTTTTTGTCGGTATCAAATATTGAAAAGAGCACCGGCAGTACAATCAACGTTAAAATAGTAGCAGTTACCAAACCTCCTATCACAACAGTCGCCAAAGGGCGCTGCACTTCGGCTCCGGCGCTGGTTGATATTGCCATTGGCAAAAATCCCAGGGCGGCCGCTGAAGCTGTGAGCAGAACAGCACGCAATCGGTCTTTTGTGCCTTGGATAATCATTTCGTTTTTATCCGTCATTCCTTCTTTTTTAAGTTCTTTGAAATGTTCTATCAACACAATTCCGTTGAGCACCGCAATTCCGAAAAGTGCAATAAAGCCCACCCCTGCCGAAATACTAAATGGCATATCGCGGATCCAGAGGAATATTACGCCCCCAACTGCTGCCAAGGGAATCGCAGAATAAATCATCAAAGCTTCTTTTACGGAATTAAAGGCAAAATAAAGTAGGAAGAAAATTAGTAGCAAGGCCACGGGAACGGCTATTAACAATCGGTTCTTGGCACTTTGAAGGTTTTCAAACTGTCCCCCGTAATCAATGGTATAGCCCACAGGCAGTTTTACGTTCGCGTTTATCAGTGCTTGAACATCATCTACGACGCTTTGCAAATCGCGGTTTCGAACATTGATTCCCACAACAATTCGTCTTCGGGTGTCGTCCCTTGAAATCTGCGCCGCTCCTTTGGAATAGGAAATGTCAGCAAGTTCCCTTAGCGGAATTTTTTCACCACCAGGCGTGTCTACATACAAGTTTTGAAGGTTGGAAAGATCCTTACGACTGTTCTCATCAAAGCGCAGCACAAGATCGAACCGTTTTTCACTTTCAAAAACACTGCCCATTGGCAACCCTGCAAATCCCATCGAAATCATTTTGTTCAAGTCCTCAATATTGAGTCCGTAGCGCGCGATCTTGGATCTATCGAACTTGACGCTCATTTCAGGCAAACCCACCACTTTTTCAACAACAATGTCATCGGCTCCCTCTACATTCTCGATCAGGTTTTTTATTTCGTTGGCCTTGTTGTTAAGCACCTCAAGGTCAGTTCCAAAAATCTTAATGGCAATGTCGGCCCTAACCCCCGTAATCAATTCGTTAAAGCGCATTTCGATAGGTTGGGTAAATTCCACTTCCATTCCGGGAATTATCGCCAAGGCTTCCTTGAATTTATCGGCCAGTTCATTTTTAGTTTTTGCCGAAACCCATTCCTTCTTAGGTTTTAAAGTGATTATAACATCGCTTTCCTCCATTGACATTGGATCTGTGGGCGTCTCGGCAGCACCGATCCTACTGACAACCTGATCAACTTCTGGGAAGTTTTCAATCAAAATCTGTTCAATATGAGTAGTCACATCGATAGTGTTGCTCAATGTAGTTCCCGTTTTTAATATCGGTTGGATTACAAAATCCCCTTCATCCAGGGTGGGGACAAATTCTCCTCCCATTGTAGTAAACAGATAGGCAGTTGCGATTAACATCACCGCGGCAATTCCCAAAACCACCTTTTTAGCTCCTAAAGCCCATCGTATGGAGGGCTCGTAAAGACGATTGACGAAATTCATTATCCTGACGGAAATATTTCTGGAGGATTGAACCGAAGGTTTTAAAAACAAAGCTGCTGCAACCGGCACGTAGGTAAAACACAATAACATTGCTCCTACCAGGGCGAAACTAAAGGTAAGCGCCATCGGACGGAACATTTTTCCTTCCACACCGCTTAAGGAAAGAATGGGTATGAATACGATGAGGATTATCAACTGCCCAAAAATGGCAGCATTCATCATTTTTGAAGCGCTCTCACCCGTAATCCTATCCTTTGCTTTCTGGGTTTTATGAGTAGAAAGGGCTTTAAGTTTTGTTGCGTTTTTAGTAATCTGGAATGCTACAAACTCAACAATGATAACAGCTCCATCGATGATGATTCCAAAATCGATTGCTCCCAAACTCATCAGGTTTGCATCAATTTTGAACAGATACATCATAGAAAGGGTGAAAAGCAAGGAAAGCGGAATAACGGACGCCACCACCAAGCCGGATCGAAAATTTCCAAGCAAGAGAACTACTACAAAAATGACGATTAAAATCCCAAGGATCAAGTTTTCTGCAACTGTAGAAGTAGTTTTTGCAATAAGAACACTTCGGTCCAAAAAGGGATTGATATAAACTCCCTCTGGCAAGGACTCGGCAATCTCATCAACCCTGGCTTGTACGGCCTTGATTATTTTATTTGAATCCCCACCTTTGATCATCATCACTTGCCCAAGTACTTTTTCGCCCTCGCCATTTCCGGTAATGGCGCCAAATCGAACGGCACTTCCATAGTCCACCTTGGCAATATCCTTAATATAGATAGAAAAGCCATTCTTGCTTTTTACCGAAATATTTCTGATATCCTCCAAGGAATTTACCAGTCCCTCGCCACGGATGAAATAGGCTTGATTGGTCTTTTCAATATAACCACCGCCAGAAACACTGTTGTTTTTTTCCAGGGCAGTGTATATTTCCTGCACTGTAATGCCCATTGCGTTGAGCTTATTGGTGTTTATAGCGACTTCATATTGTTTTAAATTCCCACCCCAAGTGTTCACCTCCACCACTCCTGGTATTCCTGAAAGCTGTCTTTTCACAATCCAATCCTGAATGGTTCTAAGATCGGTGAGGGAGTATCTATCCTTATACTCCGGCTCCACGTCGAGAATATATTGGTAGATTTCTCCAAGTCCGGTGGTGATTGGTCCCATTTCGGGCGTGCCAAACCCTTCCGGAATTTTCTCCGATGCAGATTGAATTTTCTCGGCAATAAGCTGTCTGGGCAAATACATACCCATATCTTCCTCAAAGACGATAGTGACTACCGAAAGCCCAAATTTGGAAACAGAACGGATTTCCAAAACTCCCGGCAGGTTTGCCATTTCCAACTCTACCGGGTAGGTGATAAACTGCTCCATATCCTGGGTAGAAAGATTGCGGGAAGTAGTAATAACCTGTACTTGATTGTTGGTAATATCCGGAACTGCCCCAATGGATAATTGGGTGAGTGAAAAAACTCCAAATCCAATTAAGACCAGGGTTAACAAACCGATAATGAGTTTGTTGTTTAAACTGAAATGAATGATTTTTGATAGCATAATTAAATAGGACCTTTAGAATTTCAAAAAAATCAAAACGATTGTTGAAAAAATGAAACAAGGATTTTGAGTTCAGACCAGCCGTTAATCAGACTAGAAGAATCCCATTACAGCAATAAGAGAAAAGAGAATTCCCCTATAAAACTGTTATTTAATTATGCGATTTTGGGAGGTTGAAAAATAGAAACTCTTTCCAGGAAGGAATAAAGGTCCTGGTAGTAAAAATGTGGACTGGCAGTGTTTGTCACTACCGATTTCTGAAGTGGAGATTGGTAGGAAGTCAAAACCACTTCAGCCAACAAATGATTGCAGTTATTATGCTGAAAAGGAAGTTTTTCGTGTTGGGATTTCTCTTCCTGATTCTTCTTTTGATGTTCCGCTTTTAAATTGCCGTAGTGTTTTTCAAAAAAAGCGAAAAAGCTATCTCCGTATTCATTTGAATGGTATTGAGCGTGCTCTACGAGCTTATTCAGCGTTAGGATATCGGCCATACCAAACCCTACGCTTTGGAAAAAGACGAGAAGGGAAAGTGATATGGCTACGAGTGATTTCATTTTGACTTCAAATATATGATATTTAACCTAACTGTTATATGATAAGCATCAGTTTGTGGATTCAATTGCTGTTAACTGAAACACACCTCACAGGGTTTACCCACGTTAACACGCTCTTCTTTTGGAGGAGCTTGAAGTATATAACGGCTAGAAGGTTTAAAACGAACCAAACGGATGGCATTCAAAATTACGAAAAGCACGCTCAATTCGTGAATTAGCATTCCAGAAGCCAAGTTTACGTTTTTGGTCAGAACACCTACCAATAACAAGGCAACCGTTCCCACGGCGATAAACATATTTTGTTTCATATTGCGCACCGTTGCTTTTGAAAGTTTTAATGCGTGGACTAATTTATCGAGATTATCAGCCATCAAAACCACATCTGCTGTTTCCATCGCAATATCGGTTCCGGCAACTCCCATTGCTATTCCAACATCTGCGGAAGCAATTGCGGGAGCGTCATTTACGCCATCGCCAACCATTGCCAGATTTCTGCCTTTGCCCATACAGGCTTTCACTTTTAGGGCTTTATCTTCGGGAAGCAATTCTGCAAAAACACGATCTATTCCCAGTTGATCACCAACTATATTGGCAGTATGTTTATTATCGCCCGTAAGCATTACCAAATGGTCTATCCCCACCGTTTTAAGATGATGCATCGTATCTACGGCCTTTTCCCTTATCGTATCAGCGATGGAAATAATTCCCATCACCTTTGTATCATCGGCGATAAAGACGGCGGTATTTCCAGCTTTTTCCTGTTCCGTGGCATAGGATTCCACTTCAATTTCTATAGGAATTCCATTCTGGGAAAGTCCTTTTCGATTTCCGATATAGAGCTGCTTTCCATTCAAAACCACTTCAATGCCGCGGCCTTTAAGAACCCTTACATCGGAAGGTTTATTGAGAAGTTTCAATCCTGTTTTCTCTGCTTCTTTTACAATAGCTCTTCCCAAATGATGCTCCGAAATCACTTCAGCTTCTGCCGTCATCAATAATAATTCTTTTTCGTCTATCCCAAAACCTTTCACTGCGGTTACTTCTGGTCTACCATTTGTTAGGGTTCCTGTTTTGTCGAATACCATAGCATTGATTTTCGCCAGGTTTTCCATCACTTCCCCACCTTTTATCAAAATTCCGTTTCTGGCACCATTCCCAATTCCCGCAACTATTGATACTGGCGCGGAGATCACCAAGGCTCCGGGACAAGCGATAACCAAAAAGGTGAGTGCCAAATGCACGTCGCGTGTAATTAACCCGACCAGTACCGCAAGCACCATAATTCCGGGGGTGTAGATTCTGGCAAACTTCTCCAAAAAGCGTTGGGTTTTTGCTTTTCCTTCCTGAGCTTCTTCCACCAATTCAATGATTTTGGAAAAGGTGGTATCCTCGCCAACATTTTCGGCAATTACCTCCAAATATCCGCTGTCCAGAATACTTCCACTAAAAACTTGATCGTCCTTAGCTTTGCTTGAAGGCACGGATTCACCCGTAATTGCTGCTTCGTTCACAGAGGCACTTCCTGAAACAACCCGACCATCAATTGGAATTTTCTCTCCTGTTTGAATGACGACCAAATCGTTTTCAACAACCTTCTCAGCCATAATTATGGAGCGGATGCCATCTCGGATTACCGTCGCCTCCAAGGGTGCCATTTCCATCAAGGATTTAAGGAAAGCACGGGCTTTTTCCAAAGAACGTCCCTCCAAAAATGCTCCAAAAAGAAATAAGAAAGTTACCGCTGCCGATTCTACATACTCTCCAATAATGAGCGCGCCAATAACCGCAATGGTAACCAAAAGTTCAATACTGAACATTTTGAGTCGGGAAGCTTGCCAAGCTTTTAGAAAAGTTGGAATTCCGGCGACTATGGAAGCTGTAATTAAAAGCGCATCCAATAGCAGGCTGTTCCGTTTGAACAAATAGGTTGCTAATGCAGCAAGAATCAAGATTCCTGCTGCATACATAATTCTATTTACTTGTTTAGCTTTCATAATCTTAATTACCGTTTATTAAGATGAGACAATTGGGAAGCCTACTTTTTCTATCACTTCGGTCAATCGATCGGAAGAAACTTTTTCTTCGTCATAATCTATTTTCACTTTGCTGGAATTGAAAAGCACCTTAGCATTTTCTACTCCTGGCTCTTTATTGAGAACTCCTTCAATCCTTGTAATACAACTTGGACAGGTTAGGGTTTCCAATTGAATTCTTGTTGTTTTCATTTCTTTTATATTTTTCATTCTTATTCTGTTTTTCTAAAATTCACTGTTTAATGTTCAATTTTCAATAAATAATCAATGAATGTGAAGACTATTTCACGCAGAGGGCGCAGAGTTAAGCGCAGAGGTCGCAGAACTTCTATTCTGGAGAGACTATTTTTTCCACTAAAATGTTTCGATTTGGATTTTCGAATCTTCAGATAGCTATTGGGATCGATTTCGATTTCGATTCCACCTTTTAATTTCCGGCGTGTTCACCTCCCGCGTGGGAAATCTCTCCATGCAATAAATGCTCAAGAAATTCCAAAGTATGTGTATACTGCACATAAGCGTGTACATACTCACGGCCTTGCGCAACGGAATTGTCTTTTGTTTCGCTGAGTTTTGCTACGGTGGCATAACGCTCTCTTAGAACTTGCTCCAAATGATTGGTAACGGTTTTCACCACATCCTCCACATTTTTATTGGCAATAGAATTATCTGCCATTTCTACCAAAGGAGTCATAGATCCTGCAGGCTTTAAACCGGTAAAAGACGCCCCTTCCATTTCTCGGTGTAATCTTACGAGAGTTTCCAAAAAATGCTTTTCAACGATAGCATATACTTCTTTGTCTTCGCTTTTTAAACTGTAGGTCTTATGGAACAAGGGAATGATTTCCTTTTCCTGCTGTGGCTCAATCCACTTTAAAACTAACTGCACGTTGTTTTGATCCAATGCTGTTAAGGCATCCTTAATCACGGGGCCATCATAAGAGTCGCAATGTGCGAATCCAGATATACTGGCCAGCATAAATGTGAAAACCATTAGAATGGATCGCATTTTAAATTTAAAACCTCTTTCTATATTTAAAGAGCCTGTTGTTTTTACTTGAGTTTTCATAACTTCTGTATTTAATTTAATAATCTAATTTTTATTTTCTGTGAACAAAAGTAGGAACTAAGTCAGGCCTGTGCGACCTAGCTTGTAAGCTGGCACGTGTTTGGGTAAAGTAATACGTCCCAGTTTATAAACTAGGCCTTAGGACGCGTGAAAAACATATATAATTTAGGAGGAGGGTAGGGAATCCCGATATCTGCTGGGAGTAGTGCCAGTTATATTTTTGAACACCCTGTTAAAGGCAGATTTGGAATTAAAACCACTTTCATAAGCAATTCCGAGCAAAGAATAATTTTGATATTTTGGATCCTGAATTTTTCTCTTCACTTCTTCCACACGATATTTATTGATGAAATTGAAAAAGTTCTTATCGTGCATTTCATTGATGACCTGGGAAAGATGGTGGGTAGATACGTTTAAATCTTCGGCCAGTTTTGGCAAAGTGAGATCGGAATCCAAATAGGGTCTGTTGGTTTTCATAAATTCTCCAACTTTATTGCAGCATTTTTGCAATTCGGCCCCTTCCATTTTTGAAGTGGCGTATTTAATTTCTGGATCACCCGGAATCTCCTGCACTATTTCTGGGGAATAACTGATAAACACATCTCTCTGTATAAATCCGAAATATCCGATTAGGATAATAAAACCCGAAAGAGATAAGTAGAGTCCATCAGTGCAAAACTCCATAGAAAAGAAATGAAAAACATGATGGATTACGGCAATCACAATCAATGCTGTCCAAACCATTCCGAAAATAGGAATGAGCTTTGCTAACCAGTCGAGATTCACTTCCTTGGAAGAATAATCCAATGTGGATTTTCTGCTCTTTTGAAACTTTTTATAGGCCATGAAAAAATACACAGGTCCGGAAAGGGCTGTAATAATTAGAAAGAAAACAAACAACATCGGAAGTTCTATTGTATTTTCAGTCACGTGATCTACTCTAATCTTATCTGAATAGGTTGGGAACCTAAAGGCTACAAGTAAATAAAAAACAAAGGCCACAAAGGGTAAAAAATGAAGGAAGTTTTTCGCTTCAAACTGCTTTTTATCCACGATTAGGGCCGAAACATATAGATATAAAAAAGGTCCGTGCAATAAAAACAAGGCAATATTTATGCTGGACAATAAATTAGAAGATGGCAAAAAAACCTTTGAAGCTCCACAGAGAGCGGTAGCTAGTCCTAAATACAAGAGCCAAAAAATAAGAATGCGATCAGGTAGTTGCTTTAAATCCTTTTGCACAAGCAATGCAAGAAAGAAAAACGCATTAAAAGCACCGATAAAAAAGAGATATGTCATGGTTATATCGTAGCTAATAAAGGGTACAAATAGAATTACTCATTCGGAGTGAAATAATGGCCGCCTTGTTCAACCAACGAAGTTCCGGACCAAACTTCTTTTAATAATCTGCAAAAAGCAAAGTGGTAGGGCAACTAAATATCTTCCCAGGTTTTCAAAAATAGTGATAAAGGGCCAAATACAGTCTGACAAATATCAGACTCATATGGAAACGGGAAGTAAATTTTGTTACATACAGAATTAAGGCCGTTATATTATTTCTTTTAGAAGCTCCGTATATTGTATCATCGGATGGAATAAAAACTTGGTCAAGAAATCTTATATTCGCAGTAGTAGATATTTCAAATATGATAATCCACGACTTCAGCAAAGAAAATTCACTTCTCAACCAATTTATTCGGGAAGTACGCGACACCTCCATCCAAAAAGACAGCATGCGTTTCCGTAGGAATGTTGAGCGGATTGGCGAAATCTTAAGCTACGAAATGAGCAAGACTTTAGAATATAAAGCGAAGTCGGTAACCACTCCTTTGGGCCTAAAAACGGTAAACATTCCAAATTCGGAGATTGTACTTTGCTCTATTTTACGGGCTGGAATCCCTTTACATCAAGGAATTCTGAATTATTTCGACGGCGTTGAAAATGCCTTTGTTTCGGCTTATAGATATCATCCGAACGGCGGCGATGCCTTTGAAGTAAATGTGAAATATTTAGCTTCTCCATCCATTGAAGGTAAAACGCTCATTCTTGCAGACCCAATGCTTGCCACAGGAAAAACTTTGGAAAATGTTTTAAGAGCCTTAGAAAGTCACGGAACCCCGAAACAGATCCATATAATCTCCATAATCGGTGCCAAACCAGGAATCGAACTTACGGATATGATTTTCCCTAAAAATACCCATCTTTGGATTGCAGCCGTGGACAATGCCCTTAATGAACGGGGATATATTGTTCCGGGATTGGGCGATGCGGGGGATTTGTGTTACGGCCCGAGGTTGGATTGATACGAGTCGGTAAGTCTATAGACGGTAGTTGGTAGACGCTAGTCGGTAGAGGTTGATCAGAAGTGGATTTTGGGGAAAAATCTGCCGGTTTTCTGCTTATACTTTTGGTAATCTGGGAACATAACTATCAACCGTTGTTCTTCATAATGCGATTTAAAATAAAATAACAGGAGAAGCATACCAGCTACGATCAATTTATATCCAGAATCTGCAATTATCGAAAACCCCAAAAAAGCAAGAATAATACCTGTATAAATGGGATGTCTCGCCCATTTATATGCCCCATTTACAATTAATTTAGATCCAGGCAATGGACTTGGAAATGGGGATAGATGAACATTTAGCTGCAAAACCGCCCAGAGGGTTACAAATGCCCCCAAACCCAAGATCCCTACTCCTCCCCAAAATAAATAGTCCGGAAAAAAGATTCGGAGTGCATCTACTTCAAATGTAAATGTTATAAAGAGGACAAATTGTAGTAGCACGAAAATTATGTCTTTAAAAGGAATTCTCATTTTTAACCTTGCTTGGGATTTTTCATTTAAATCTTCTACTGATAACTTTTTGTGTGATCTCATACCTTGTCAAGTAGCGTAACTTCCCCGAATAGACAGTTGCTTTTTTGAATTTCAATTTCGACTTGCCGGCCGGCAGGTTTCGTTTTCGTTTTCGATTACGATTTTGTATGATAAATTTTAATCCTCCTTCCTTATAAATTTTATAAATAATTCATTCCCAGCTCGCGGTGGAATAGAATTATATGCGGGTTCCATTTTTTCAATTATAAAGGTGTCGTTAAAGAGGGCGCGATATTCTTTTTCATTTCCCCCAAAAGGCGGTTTATGGTCATTCAATGGTATATTGAAAAGCAATCCTACAAGCTTTCCATCAGGCTTTAAAAGATTATGCATCTTTAAAACATACTGGCCCCTTAAACTTGGATTCAATGCACAGAAAAAAGTCTGCTCCAATATAAGGTCATATTGTCCTTCCAAGGTAAAAAAATCCTGATGGATCAATTTATTTTTGGGAAAAGAGGGAATTCGCCTTTGGATATTCTTTAAGGGCAAAATTGAAATATCAACTACAGATACATCTGTGAAACCTTGTTCCAAAAGATACTCCGCTTCGTATGAATTGCCTCCTCCAGGAATTAAAATTTTCAAATCCTTATTAGGAATCTGATTTATGTACTCTTTTATAGGAGGGGAAATATAGCCAATGTCCCATCCCGTTTCTTTACGAGAATACCGGTCACTCCAAAATTGTTCGTCTAAAGTGAATTGATCCATTTGGGTTATACATTTAAGTCAATAGAATTTAAAGATCCAATAGGGTAATAGAATTCCTGTTCATAGCGATCTTGCCCATAGTTTCCAATTTTTTTAGGAGCCGAGATACCACCACACGGGAAGTGTGCAACTCATAGGCTATTTCCTGATGGGTGGAAACGATGACATCGGTTTTGCTAATATTACTCTTGTCTTGCAAATATTTCATCAATCTTTCGTCCATATTCAAAAAGGCAATACTGTCAATGGTATCCAGCATTTCCATAACACGGGCGTGATAGCTGGCCAAAACAAAGTTTCTCCATCCGCGATATTTTCCCATCCATTCTTCCATTTTTTGTACCGGAACCATAATCAAAACCGTGTCCAATTCTGCCAAAGCCCTAACTTCACTTCTTTTTTGACCCAAACAACACGTCAAGGTCATTGCGCAAGTATCTCCCGGTTCCAAAAAGTACAGTAAGAGTTCATCGCCCTTTCTGTCTTCACGCAATATTTTAATCGCTCCAGAAATAAGCAAAGGCATGGAGCGCATATAGTCTCCAATTTCAATTAGCTTATCTCCTTCGGACACTTCCTTTATGTTTCCCACAGTTTCAATTTCACGAAGCAGTTCGTCCTCAAATAGATGTGAAAAATTTTGTTTTAACGTGCTGAGCATTAAATATTTCTTGGGTTTTTATGGGTTAATACGTTGTAAATTACTTTTGCCGCGCTTCTTTCTCCTTCTGTTTTTCAAGTTTCCTAAAATATCCGCGAAAAAAGAAGTTGTGCTGCAGTGCTTCCATATTTTGGTTCAGTTTTTCCGATGCCTCTTTAATCTGAATCATCGTGGAATCCATATCTTTTGCAAAATTTTCATCCTGAGTGATAAAATTGACCGCCCCTTTCCCGGATTTTATATCATTTATATAATTATCCAGATTTGTAGTAATAGTATTGATATCGCTACTTGAGGCTTCCAAGTTGTCAAATACTTTTCTGATTTGATTTGCCGTACTGGTATCGCTCAAGATCACCGCAGCGGCACTTTCATCATAATTTACTTTTGAGATGATCCTGTTGATTTTATCCATTGCCTGACCCGTTCCTTCGGAAGTTTTTCTGAGTTCTACAATGGTATGTTGGATGTTTTGTGCCAAAATAGTATCCCTGATCAAAACCCCTATAGTCCCCTCGCCCTCCAGAATTTGATTGGTTATTTTTAATAGATCGGCGGTGGTTTTATCCAATGTGGAGAGCACGTCATCTATGCCAACATTTTTGGAGGATTGAATAACATCTCCCGAAACAACAGCTTCCGCATGTTCCTTTGCTCCAGGCATAATATTTACCACCATGCTCCCTACTAGTCCATCAGAACTGATTGTTGCAACGGCATTTTTTTTAATGAAATGTGCCGATTTTTCCTGTACCGACATTTTAATGGTAATCTTTCCGACATCCGTCATTTCAATTGCAGCTACCGTTCCCACATTTATGCCGGAATACCTTACATTGTTACCCAATTGGAGGCCGCTCACATTGTCAAAAACTGCATATAATTCGATGTTGTTGCTAAACATATTTTGTCTCGATCCTATAAAATAAAGCGCTCCCACAAGAATTATAGTTCCAACTACCACGAAGATTCCAACTCTAACTTTTTTTGAACTTGCCATAAAATTTAATTTTTAAAAAATGCTCTAGTCTGTGGATCACTGGAATTTGAAAGCTCTTCAAAGGTTCCTTCGGCATAATTGATGCCATCGACCAACAATATAATCCGGTTTGAAATGACCCTCGCACAATCTACATCGTGGGTTATAATAAGGGAAGATGTGTTGTATTCCTTTTGAACGTTCCGCATAAGCTGTATAATTTCATTGGAAGTAATTGGGTCCAAACCAGTAGTGGGTTCGTCATACATAATGATTTTAGGCTTTAGAATCAGTGCCCTTGCCAAAGCTACCCGTCGCTGCATCCCTCCCGAAAGTTCCGATGGCATCAAATCAATGGAGTCTAAGAGTCCCACGCTCTTAAGAGCTTCCTTAACAGATTCCTCAGTTCCTTTAAAATTTTCGACTTTATCCTTATGTCGCCGTAATGGAAATTCCAGGTTTTCTCTCACGGTCATAGAATCGTATAAAGCACTTCCTTGAAAAAGAAAACCGATTTCGGTTCGTAAAAAATCCAATTCCGTTTGCCCCATGGTAATAATATCCCGATCTCTAATGGTGATACTTCCACTATCGGGCTGGATTAGGCCTACGATACATTTAACCATAACCGATTTTCCCGAACCCGATTTTCCCATAATTACGAGATTTTCTCCTTCATAAAGAGCCATGTTGAACCCATTAAGCACATGATTATCACCAAAGCTCTTTTTAATATCTTTTAGTTCGAGTACAGGATTTTTATTTTTATCTGGATTCATTTATATCTCAAAAAATATATCGGTTACAAAAACAGCGATAAAGTCCACTATAAAAACCAACATGGAAGCATACACCACTGCCGAATTGGATGCCTCCCCTACGCCAACGGTTCCTTTGGCACAATTATAACCTTTATACGTGCCCACTAAGCCGATGGCAAAGCCAAAGAAAAATGTTTTAATGGTTGCTGGAAAGACATCGCTAAATTTCAACGAATCAAAAACTTGGTTAAAGTAAAGTGTATAGGAAACGCCTCCTTTGAGATTTTCTACCATGGCCGAACCCAAAAGTGCGACGGTATCTCCTAAAATTACCAAAAGAGGCAACATTAAGGTGACTGCGAGAATACGGGTTACAACCAGATATTTAAAAGGATTGGTTCCAGAAACCTCCATGGCGTCAATTTGTTCCGTCACCCGCATAGAGCCTAATTCTGCTCCAATTCCAGAACCGATTCTTCCCGCACAAATTAAAGCAATAATTACAGGACCAATCTCTCTCACTATGGAAAGACTAACCATCGAAGGCATCCAAGATTCTGCTCCAAACTGGCTCAAGGTGGGTCGGGATTGGAGGGTGAATACCAAACCTAAAATAAATCCGGTAACAACGACCAAAAAGAGGGATCGATTCCCCATATTGTAGCATTGCCGTAGCAATTCCTTCCATTCAAAAGGCCTGCTGAACAATTCCCTAAAAAATCGGCTGGCAAAAAAGGACATGTCGCCAATTTCTGAGAAAAACGTTCTGGTACGGTCCAATAAAGTAATTGATTTAGCCATTTAATAAAGGTGAATGCCAAATATAGGTTCGATTTTGCTCAAAAAGAATGATTTAGATCACTATTAAAAATTTCAATTAAATCCAAAGAGTTCCCACCTATTTCTATTGTCGATTTTCCAAACCGTTTAAGCAATTTTCAGCAATTTAAGGAATATGACCTAAGTCAAAGTTTATTTGCGGGACATTCCTGAAATTTGTCAACCAAATGTGATCTATGAAAAAAGTTGGATTAATACTTTCGGGCGGCGGTGCTCGGGGTGCGGCACATATAGGTGTTTTGAAAGCCTTTGAGGAGAATGGATTTTCCCCCACGCACATCTCCGGAACAAGTATTGGCGCCGTTGTAGGCGCTCTTTACGCCAACGGGGTGCACTGGTCGGAAATATTACATTTCCTAAAAACCACTTCCCTGTTCCACACAAAAAGGTTCGCATTTAATAAGCCTGGATTTTTGGATACGGAAAAGTTTTATGACGATCTGAAGGTTTATTTTCCAAAAGATAATTTCGATAGTCTGGCAAAACCGCTATTTGTTACCGCTACCAATGTTTTAACCGGTAACCTAAAAATATTCAGTAAAGGACAACTCATTAAACCTGTAATTGCCTCTGCTTCTTTCCCTGGAATTTTCACTCCTACCGAGATAAATGGTTCTTACTACATTGATGGAGGGATATTAAATAATTTTCCCGTAGAACCGCTTAAAAAGCATTGTGATAAAATTATCGGTGTTTACATCAATTCTCTAAAAAGAATTAATATCAAAGATCTCAACCATTCCTACAACGTTGTTGACAGAGCCCTTAAAATAAGGGCCGCCACAGATTCCCTGCGAAAATTTCCGGAATGTGATATAATAATTTCCCCTGAAGAGCTGGGAGATTTTGCTGTTTTTGGAATGAGCAATATTGATGCGATTTTTGAAATGGGGTATTGCACCGCTTTAAAAGTTATTAAGGAAAACAGCGCTTTTTTTATCGATCATCTCGGCTCCAAAACCTAATTTTGAATTTATATTGCCTATATCTCTAGTAAGTAAATTGAGACTCGCTCTGAATTCCAGCGACCATAAATGAAAACAAAAGGATTACAATGGTGAACAAAAAAAATTATTTTCTCATCCTGTTCTTTTGTATTTATATAAAAGTAGATTGAAAGTAAAGCTACTACGATGACGACCGTCAGTTTGAAATTACATTACGACCGTAAATTCTTCTACTTTGACAATTAAGATCCATTGGATTTCTGGTTTCTTTTCCATCCTTTTACAATCTCGTACCACAGCACACTTGCCATACCAAATCCGACGCTAATACCAATTTGTTCCAACCCAATTCTTTCGAATTCAAAGAAATGCGTGAGTGGCGGGACAAACAGCAGCAAGGCTGTGATAAAAATGGTGGTACCCAGTATTATTGGAACCAAATTGTTTTTATATCGAAAGGTGGTCGTAATTGAATAAAGGAAAGAACGGTTTACTAAGGTCAGCAAAATATTGGCGGTTATAAGAGCGGTAAAGACCATGGTTCGTGTAACGGCTTCATTGGAAGCTGCATTTATTGCAATTTGATAAACCACCAGTACCCCAAAAGTAATCGCCAATCCTTGAATCACACTTGTAAAAAGTTCGTTCCAATTAAAAAAACTACTGGTGAGGGGTCTAGGTTTTTGGAGCATTAAATCCTTTTCGATTGGCTCATTTTCATATACAATGGAACAAGTTGGCCCCATAATCAATTCCAACAAAATTACGTGAATGGGTGAAAATATGTTCGGATAAACCCAACCCAGCACAAGAGGAAGGAATACGGTAAGAATTATGGGAATATGGATGGAAATTATATATTGAATGGCTTTTTTTAAATTGGAATATATTTTTCTACCCATTGCAATAGCTTCAACCATATTGGAAAGATCGTCATCCACTAAAACCAAAGAGGCGGATTGTTTTGCTATTTCAGTTCCCTTTTTCCCCATTGCCACACCGATGTTTGCCGCTTTTAGCGCGGGGCCATCATTTACACCATCGCCCGTCATGGCTACAATATGGCCAGCAGCTTTTAAACTTTCTATGATTTTTAATTTGGCTTCAGGAAACATTCGGGCGAAAATGTTCTTTTCCAAACTGATTTTTTGAAGTTCGGAAGAATTCAAATTTATAAGGTCATCCCCCGAAATCACTTCATCCGATCCTTTAAAGCCAACTTCTCTTGCAATAGCAGCTGTAGTTGCGGCAATATCTCCGGTAATAATTTTTACTTGAATTCCTGCGTTATAAAAATCCTGGAATACTTTGAAAGTGTTCTGCTTTGGTGGATCATAAAACGCCAATAATCCCTTAAAATTAAACTTGAAATCCTGTTGTTTTTTGGGCCAATCCAGGCCTTCAAAATCGGATATTCCCACGCCTAAAACACGATAGCCAAGCTTTGCCAGGTTTTCAACTTGTTTATTTACCCTTAATTTATCATCTTCATCCAAATTGGAGACTGCCAGCAAAGCCTCGGGCGCTCCCTTGGCTGCGATTATACGATTTCCACCCTTGTTTTGAAAAATATGGGTCATCATCGGTGGCTTTCCTCCTAACGGGTACTCATGGATCAATTCAAAATTGCCCCTTTCATCCTTTTGTGATATTGTTTCGTAAAGTTTGTGAATGGATATTTCCATGGAATCAAAAGGAATAGGCTCACTGGCCCACATGGACACGGTAACCAATTCCATTTCACTTTCTGACAAAGGATTTTCAACTGAATTAATCTCATTGGTTTCCAAGGTAAATACCTTATCCAAGTGCATTTTGTTTTCTGTTATGGTGCCTGTTTTGTCAACACATATAATGGTAGCACTTCCCAAGGATTCAACGGTTTTAATATGCTTGACAATAACACCGTTCTTAAGCAACCGCCAAGCTCCAAGTGCCATAAAGGTGGCAAAAGCCACTGGAATTTCCTCAGGAAGAATACTCATGGCCAGTGTAAGCGCTTTCAGCAAACTGTCCAACACCAAATGTGAATTGAGATAATTGATGCCCCAAACCAAAAGAAAAACAACAGCTCCAGCGATAATCATTTTCTTTACGAAATTATTTATCTGCTTTTCTAGACTGGATTTTTCCGTCTCAATGGTTTCTAGTGATTTCCCAATTTGGCCCATTTTAGTTTTGATCCCAACCGCAGAAACTTCTGCTATTGCCAATCCGCCATCCACTTGGGTACCACTGTAAATTTTATTATCCTCGGAAGTGGCATCCTTATAAATGGAAAATGATTCGCCCGTTAGTATGGATTGGTTGACCGAAAAATCATTGGAATGCACAATCGTGCCGTCAGCAACAATGGTAGCTCCTTCCTCCACCATCAGAAAATCTCCCACAACCACCTCATCACTGTTTATTTCAACCACCTCACCATCGCGAATTACCTTACAATGAGGTTGCGATAGATTTTTAAGATTCTCAATAGCAGTATCGGCCTTATGATCCTGATAAAGAGAAATAGTTGAAATTATAACTATCGCAACTACCATAAAAAGACCATCTCCGTAATTTCCCGTAAAAAAATAAATTGCCGCGGCAACGAGTAAAAGGATTACCATGGGTTCTTTAAATAGACTCTTTATCGCTTCCCACAAAAAATTTTTACGTTTTTGGTCGAGAACATTCCGCCCGTGAATTTTTCTGGATGCTAGCACTTGAGATTTGCTAAGGCCCTTTATTCCGGTTTGCTTCACTGCCATAGTTGGTTTTTAAGAAAACAATAAAAGTACGATAAAATGATGCGATGATTTATGAGGGAAATCAATAGGGATGAAATATGAATTGGGTTTCTATAATTTTAAAGAGCGAGAGTTGATTAAACTGTTTTGAGCCCCCGAAGGTCTCAAACCACTTTGGAATCTGAACCTGCGTGATTATGAAACAGAACTAACAGGTTTTGGAAACCTGATAGGTCTAAACACCATCTTAAATGAAATTTCGCATAAACACAATTTTCATCTGTCTAAATATCCAAAAAAACCTATATTTGTGCCCGCTAAGAAAAAGCAGCCTTTACCCGGGTGCTGGAATTGGTAGACAGGCATGGTTGAGGGCCATGTGTCCTTACGGGCGTGTGAGTTCAAGTCTCATTCCGGGTACTATAGAACTCCGTTGGAATCTCTGACGGAGTTTTTTCTTTTTTAGTGCGATTTTGAACTTCTATAAAATTAAATTCTGGAAATACGTCTTTAAAATGATGCCGAGAGAAGTTCTCCACCAATTCGTGTATTGCCTATTCTATCTTTTTTACTTGATCTTAGGAAGGGTTTGCCTTAACTGTCTACCGTCTCAAGTACCAACTTTTACTTGAGAAAACTAAAACCATATTCATTGGATTTATAGGATTAGTACATCAATTGTTTTTTGGAGGCCCTATTCCATCCCGCTTGGTTTTCATAATCAACAAAGAAAATTCTTAGTTCTGCCTGATTTTCATAATCCACAAAATAAATCTTCTTTTTCGCCTGATTGGCAAATTCTGTGAAAAACCATTTTCCATTGTTGTCCCCCGCCTGGGTTTCATATTTCACCTTATATACTTTTAAATCGGCTTGATTTTCATATTTGACTACGAAAACCTTTACGTCGGCCTGGTTTTCATAGTCAACCGAAAATACCGCTTGGGCATTTGCAAAGACAAATACAAATAGAAGGACTAAGTTTATTAGGAATTGCTTTGGTTTCATTTTATATCTCTCTAGAGTTTAAAGTATTTAAGTAATTCTAAAAAAGCTTTATGGGAAATTTTGACTCTTCAAGATTACTTATGTAAGTGATACGTCTTGCAAATCTGAAAATCATTCGGATAACGAGCTTATTAGTATCAATATTTCGGCTAAACAAAGCTAAAGATAAGATTTAAGTCTCTATTTAAGTTAATTTTGATTTTAAAATCCCCAGAAACAAAAAGATGATATTTATAGTTTCTAAATTTAAATCGTTCAACATTTGTCTTCAAAAACTAAACACTACATCTATCTTTTGATTATTTTCACCTTTAAAATTAAACGCAGTGGTAAAAACAGAATTCAGTATAAAGGATTTGGAAAACTTGTCGGAAGTAAAAGCCCACACTATTCGCATTTGGGAAAAGCGCTATAACCTTTTGGAACCCAACCGTACCGATACCAACATTCGCCGGTATGACATGGAAAACCTGAAGAAACTGCTCAACATCACTTATTTATATAAAGAAGGCTATAAAATTTCCAAATTGGCCCAAATGAGTCCGTTACAAATTCAGGGGTTGATCCAAAAAGATATGGACACCCATAATTCCACGTGGGCGATAGAAAGCTTGAAAGAGACGATGATGTCCTTTAATAATGAGCAGTTTGACAGCCTGATGGAAACTCTCCTCAGGAAAAAGAATTTTTCCGATATTTATGCCGAAGTTTTTATACCTCTTTTAAATAGTGCTGGTACGCTGTGGCATACTGGGACCGTGGATCCTACACACGAACATTTTATATCTGAAAAAATAAAACACCTTTTGGTTTCGCAAACGTCCGAAATAAAAAAACAGGTGCAAAAAGTTTCCTCGCCGGAATATGTCCTATTCCTTCCCAACGGCGAAATGCATGAAATAAGCCTCCTTTATGCCAATTACGAACTGATAGCCAATGGATACGGCACGCTGTATTTAGGTCCAAATATTCCTATTGCCGGTTTAAAGTACGTACTTAAACAAAAACCAAAAACTACCTTTATAAGTTGTTTTACTGTTCATCCCAAGATGGAAAACCTGGAATCCTATTTAACCGAATTCGAAGAAGAAATAGGTACCAAAAATCAACTTTGGGTACTTGGAAAGCAACCTGAGAAATTTTCTTCCAATCGAAAGTATATCAAATATTTTCCAGAGCCGAATTCTTTTAAGGAACAAATTCTCAAAAACTCTTAAAACTCACTTAAATTTAAAGAACTTAAGAATTAAAGACTCATATAATTTCCATTTTTGTTTAAATAAATTATACATTTGTTAAACAATATGAAGAAAGATATCGCTATCATCGGTTCCGGGTTTTCAGCATTGGCAGCTTCGTGCTATTTGGCACAGGCGGGCAATACCGTCACTATATATGAAAAGAACTTCCAAATTGGCGGTCGTGCCCGGCGCCTGGTAAAAAACGACTTTACCTTTGATATGGGCCCTACTTGGTATTGGATGCCCGATGTGTTTGAAAAGTTCTTTTCTGATTTTGGAAAAAACCCATCCGATTATTATGACTTGGTAAAATTGAATCCGGCGTATCAGGTTTATTTTGGAGAAAACGATTATATCACCATTGCGGATTCCTTGGAAAGTATAAGTGCAGCCTTCGAGATGGAAGAAAAAGGAAGCTCAAAGAAATTGCAAAAATTCATTGATGAAGCGCAGGACAACTACAATATTGCCATAAAGGATTTGGTTTATCGTCCTGGAGTATCGCCCTTGGAATTGGTCACTTTAAAGACTGCAAAAAGGATAGATCAGTTTTTTAGCACTATCAGCAAGGAAGTAAGATCCGAATTTAAAAATCCCCGACTTGTTTCCATATTGGAATTTCCTGTATTGTTTTTGGGCGCCAAACCTTCCCGGACGCCGGCTTTTTATAACTTTATGAACTATGCCGATTTTGGACTGGGCACCTTCCATCCCAAAAATGGCATGTATTCGGTAGTGGAAGGAATGGCAAGCCTAGCGATCGATTTGGGAGTAAAGATAAAGACCAATCAAAATGTCGAAAAAATAATTGTTGAGGATAATAAGGCAGCGGGAATGATAATAAACGGTAAAAAAATAGGGGCTGACATTATTTTAAGCGGTGCCGATTACCACCACACGGAGACTTTACTGGATAAACCGGACCGACAGTATTCAGAATCCTATTGGAACAAAAAGACCTTGGCCCCTTCCGCGTTGCTATTTTTTGTTGGTTTTGATAAAAAAATAGAGAATGTGGCTCATCATACCCTGTTTTTTGATGTAGATTTTGAAGCGCATTCTTCCGCAATTTACGATAAACCCGAATGGCCGGAAAATCCGCTTTTTTATGCCAGTTTTCCTTCCAAAACTGAGTCTTATTTTGCCCCGCCTGGAAAGGAAGCAGCCACGTTTTTGATACCTCTTGCACCCGGACTTGAGGATATTCCTGAATTAAGGGAAGAATATTTTGGAAAAGTTATAGAGCGTTTGGAAAAAACTACAGGTCAGGAAATTAAAAATTCGATTATATTTAAGGAGTCCTTTTGTATCCAGGATTTCGTTTCGGATTATAACAGTTATAAAGGCAATGCTTACGGACTTGCAAACACATTGCTGCAAACCGCATTTTTAAGACCAAAGCTAAAGAGCGGAAAAGTAAAAAACCTTTATTTCACGGGCCAGCTTACCGTCCCAGGACCTGGCGTTCCACCGGCATTGATTTCCGGAAAATTGGTTTCAGGTTTAATCGCAAAAAATTAAAATCGTGAAAGAACTTTTCGACATAGCGTCCCACAAATGCAGCAAAGAGGTTACAGAAACCTATAGCACATCCTTTTCATTGGCGACCAGAATGTTGGGACCTTCTATCCGCCAGGATATTTATAATGTATATGGTTTTGTACGATTTGCAGATGAAATTGTTGATTCCTTTCATAATTATGATAAAGAGAGATTGCTGGATAGATTTGAGGACGAACTAAATTTATCACTCGAGGAACGTATAAGTTTAAATCCCATATTAAATTCCTTTCAGGAAACGGTCCATAAATACGACATCGACAGAAAACTTATTCAAACCTTTATGGACAGCATGCGCCAAGATCTTACGAAAAGTACTTACACTACGGTGGAGGATTTTAATAAATACATCTATGGCAGCGCAGATGTGGTGGGCTTGATGTGCCTCTATATATTTGTAAAAGGCGATAAGGAAAAGTATGAAACCCTGAAGGTGGCAGCCATGAATTTAGGTTCCGCTTTCCAAAAAGTGAATTTCCTTAGGGACATAAAAGAAGACGCTGAACTATTGGCTAGGACCTATTTCCCTAATGTCGATTTGGATAGCTTGGATGAAATTTCCAAGGAAAAAATAATTCACGAAATAGAGGAAAATTTCAAATTCGCTTATCAGGGCATACTGCGACTGCCAAAAGAGGCGCGATTGGGTGTTTTTGTTGCTTATAAATACTATCGGCGCTTGTTGATAAAACTACAGCGCACTCCGGCAGCAGAAATAAAAAACGCCCGGATCCGCGTACCCAATGTTGAAAAATTCGGACTCCTTACCGGCAGCTATTTAAAATATCAATTAAATTTGGTCAAATGAATATGATCCATCTTGATTAGAAAGAATGGACACGATCGGTTTGAATAAGTAAATAAAAATGAATAAAAGATCCTACATGTCTGAACAAAAGTCTAGCTTCTAGCATCTAGCATCTAGCATCTAGCATCTAGCATCTACCTTCTAGCATCTAGCATCTAAAAAAATCAACAATGTCAACCCTTCTTTGGATATTAATTTTTCTTTCCACATTCTGTATAATGGAATTTATGGCTTGGTTTACACACAAATACGTAATGCATGGGTTTCTATGGAATTTACATAAAGATCATCACCGCAAGGATCACGGAAGTTGGTGGGAACGAAACGATTATTTTTTTCTTTTCTATGCCCTTGTTAGCATCAGTTGCTTTATAGGTTGGAGCTATTACGGATTTTGGGCTGGATTACCTATCGGTTTGGGTATATTCGCCTATGGTCTCGCTTATTTTTTTGTGCACGATATTTTTATTCACCAGCGATTTAAATTGTTCCGCAATGCCAATAATCGATATGCAAAAGGAATAAGAAGAGCCCATAAAATGCATCACAAACATTTGGGAAAAGACAAAGGAGAATGTTTCGGTATGCTTTTTCCTCCGTTGAAATACTTCAAGAAATAAACCATGTGGCACCTCTATTTGTTATTGGACTTGGCATCGCTGAGCATTCCTTTTTTGTTCAGTTTCCATCCCAAAATCCAGTTTTATAAATTGTGGAAATATTTTTTTCCCGCCCTCCTTATCATGATGGCAATTTTTGTAACCTGGGATATAATCTTTACTTCAATTGAAATTTGGGGTTTCAACGAAACCTATTTATCTGGAATCCAATTGGGAAATCTGCCATTTGAGGAGTGGCTTTTTTTTATCTGTATTCCCTACGCCTGCCTGTTTACCATCTATTCTTTTAAAATGCTATTGCCCAAATTCGCATTTTCAGAAAAGGTAACTGCAGGTATCTATTATGCAATACAAACCATTTTAATAGCCACCTTATTATATAATTACGACAAATGGTACACTGCTATCAACTTCGCCTTTGCCATTATATTAATGGCCTGGGTATTCAATGAAAATCCCCGGATACTTCGCACATTTTTCCCTGTTTTTATTATCCTCTTGGTTCCCTTTTTTATTATAAATGGATTTTTGACCGGCAGCTGGATCCACGAGCAAGTTGTGTGGTACAACGATTTGGAAAATTTAGGTATTAGGGTAGGAACGGTTCCTATTGAAGATAGCGTGTACGCTCTGTCTATGTTGCTTCTTATATATTTTCTGATGGAAAGATTTAAGAGTAAAAGCGAAACCTTCATTTCTGTCCCACAAAAAAGGAATGTGGAAAAAAATACAAATAAAGCGCAATAATAACTATTTTCCAAACTATAGTTTTGAGAATTCCGAAGGATTTTATCTTATTTTTATTTAAAAATATGAAATGATACATCCTAAAACGGAACTTAAACTGATAAGCAAGGAAATAGGTTATGGGGTGGTGGCCACAGAGTTCATTCCCGCTGGCACAATCACTTGGGCATTGGATAATCTGGACCGGGAATTTGACCCGGAACAGGTAAAAAAAATGGACCCTCTTTACCGCAATATATTGGACACGTATTGCTATAGAAACAACAAAGGTAAATTTGTTTTATGCTGGGACAATGGACGATATGTTAACCACAGTTTTAAAAGCAATTGCCTTTCTACCGCTTATGACTTTGAAATTGCCATCCGTGATATTGAAGCCGGCGAGGAACTTACTGATGATTACGGCTATCTCAACGTTACCGAACCATTTAAAGGAATTGACGAAGGCACCCGCCGAAAAATAGTTTATCCCGATGATCTGCTAAAACATTACAAAAGTTGGGACAAAAAACTGGTCCAGACATTTCCTAAAATCCTGAAAGTACCACAACCGCTGCTTTCATTGATTTCCGAAAAAGTGTGGAAAGAAATCGAAAAAGTTGCAATGGGAAAAAAGGAAATGGAATCCATTAAAGCCAATTATTTTCAGGATTAAAATATGGTTGTATTAGTAAGATTTCATAGAACTGTAAAAGTCAGTTCTGAAATAGACATTTGTAGAATTGCTTTATTATGAACCTCCTATTTTTTCAATAGTGGAATAAATCAAAATATGGTAAAATCGGCAACTTTTAAATTTTAGAAGATACATTAACAACAGTTCTGGGTTCTAGTCTAGGTTCTAAGATACCCTACAGCCACATAATAATAACAACGGTCTGGGTTCCTTCCGACATAGGCATCTAATCCAAACTAAATTATTCTTCTAAAAGCGCATCAATCATCCTTTTGATTTTTTTACTGTTCCAATCTGCCGCGCCGCTTTCATTTATAACTATTTCCCCATTTTTGGAAATTAGATAGGTAGTTGGCAAAACACTGGACTGTAATTGTTCCGGGGCTTCAAAATATTGGAAATAAACGGGAAGTGTATATTCGTGCTTCCTTAAAAACCGTTCCACTTTTTCTGGCTTCTCAGAAGTTACAAAATAGAAATCCACTTTATTGCCATAATCTTCGTACAGCTTTTGGAAGGATGGCATTTCCGCAACGCAGGGAGGACACCAAGTGGCCCAAAAATTTATTATGGTGACTTTCCCTTTGGATTCGGCAAACTTGATTTCCTGCATATTTAGGTCCACAAGCGCCCAGTTGTAATCATCTAAAACAGGCCGATCCTTTTTTGAGGTTTCCGAAGGGGAAAACGCGATAAGCCGCTGTACAAAAACCTGTATGGGCATCCTTGTTTGTGGTATTATCAACAGCAGGAAGAAAATTCCAAATATCACATTTTTCCACTGCTTTTTCAAGAAATCGATCATCGTTCAAGTGTAAAATCTTTGGTTCAACTGAATTTGTTGGCAACTTAAAAAAGAAACCAGGATGAACCCTTCTTTTGGTTCCATCCTGATTGCTCCAATGATTCCTGAGATATTCCTGTGAAATTATTTTTTAGGAATGTTCTTTAATATTTCCAACACAAATTTCCAATATTTCTGGGCGGATGAGATACTGGCACGCTCGTCCGGAGAGTGGGCTCCCTTGATGGTAGGACCAAAGGATATCATATCCATGCCAGGATAATTCTGTCCTAAAATCCCACATTCCAAACCAGCGTGACACGCGGCAACATGGGCCTTTTCCCCGTTCATTTTTTGATAAAGACCGTCCAGCACCTCAAGGATTGGACTGTCCATATTAGGTGCCCATCCAGGATAATCACCGGCCAGATCCGTTTTATAATCCGCAAGTTCAAATACAGATGTCAAGGCATTTGCCAGGTCACTTTTGGAGGATTCCACAGAACTGCGGGTAAGGCATTCGATCTTAATTTTTCCATCCCCCACGGTAATTTTTGCAATATTGTTGGAAGTCTCTACCAAATCCTCAATATCCGGGCTCATTCGGTACACTCCATTATGCGCGGCAGTAACCACCTTTAGAAAATCATCCTGATCTTTTTTCGCCATTACCTTTTTAGTACCAGAATCCTCTTTTTGAGCAGTGATGGTGATGTTCGGTTCCAAAGATTTATATTCGGTGAGAATATCCCTTTTGATCGTTTCCAAAGCGGCATTGAACTTTTCTTCGGAAGTTATCATCACCTGGGCCACACTTTCGCGTGGAATGGCATTACGCAAACTCCCACCTTCAATTTTGGCTATTCGCGTAAAATCCTGAGTAGCAAACAGAATCCTGTTCATCAATTTATTGGCGTTACCCAATCCTTTAATGATATCCATCCCACTATGGCCACCATTAAGTCCTTTAAGCTGGATAGAATAAGCCATCGAACCACTGGGAGCTTCTTCTTGGGCATAACAGCCTACTGCGGTAACATCCACTCCCCCGGCACAACCCACTCCTATTTCATCATCTTCTTCGGTATCCAGGTTTAAGAGAATGTCCCCTTTGAGCAAACCGCCTTTTAAGCCTTTTGCCCCTGTCATTCCTGTTTCCTCATCTATAGTAAACAGCGCTTCCAATGCAGGATGTTCAATATTATCGCTTTCCAGAATTGCCATTATTGTAGCTACACCTATTCCATTGTCCGCACCCAAAGTTGTTCCCTTAGCACGTACCCAATCCCCATCTACATACATTTCGATTCCTTGGGTATCAAAATCGAAATCTGTGTCATTGTTTTTTTGGTGCACCATGTCCAAATGACTCTGCAGAATTACCGTTTTTAAATCCTCCATGCCCTTAGTGGCAGGTTTCCGGATAATTACATTACCTACCTCATCTTCAATAGTCTCTAGACCAAGATTTTTTCCAAAATCCTTAATAAATGCAATTACGCGCTCTTCCTTTTTTGATGGTCGCGGCACAGCGTTTAGGTCCGCAAAGTTTTTCCAAAGAGCCCTTGGCTCCAAATTTCTTACTTCCTCGTTCATAGATGTTATTGATTATATGCTTAATAAAGTTGGATCACGAAAAGCAGACCTCACAGGTCTCGAAGATCTATTAGGCTTACCAGTAGTTATTTCCGTAAAAGAATTTGTGTTTTCGTGATTATTCTTTCACAAAATTACCGTTTTTAGTTCGCTATAAAAATTATGTAACCAACAAATTCCTTTGTAATTTTGGTTGATGCAAAGACGAACCGCGCTTATCTTGGCGCTTCTCCTACCTGTTCAGATTATTTTCCTTCAGGTTCTAAAGGGATATCCGGAATTTGTGGAAAAATATTACAGTTTGGGTTTTTATCCCTATCTCTCCGCCACCTCCCGCTATCTTTTTGGATGGATTCCATTTTCCATCGGCGATATTTTTTATCTGCTTATTGGCCTTTTAGCATTTCGATGGCTTTACAGGAATTTACGACGAATTACACGGGAACCATTTTGGTTTTTTACGGATATAGTTGCCACAGTCTCGGTAGTTTACCTGATGTTCCACATTCTCTGGGGATTCAATTATTACCGTCTGCCATTGCACCGTTCCCTGAATCTTCAAAGTGACTATTCTTACGCCGAATTGCTGCAGACCACGGAACGCTTTATAGAAAAAAGCAACGCCCTTCACCGGCAATTGGGATATGCCGATAGTGTTAGGATCGATCTTCCCTTTACCCAAAAGGAAATGTTTCAGAAATCCTTGAACGGATATCAAAACCTGCAAAAAGAATATCCACAATTGACCTATGATCCCAAAAGCATTAAAAAAAGCACTTGGAGCCGCGGACTTTCTTATATGGGATACAGCGGATACCTCAATCCATTTTCGGGAGAAGCCCAAGTAAACGGGTTGGTTAAAACATATAAATTCCCCGTGGTTGCCTGTCATGAAGAAGCGCATCAAATAGGATTTGCTGCCGAAAATGAAGCCAATTTTATCGCGACCCTGGCTACACTCCACAATGAGGATCCCTATATTCAATACGCAGGCTACATTTTTACCTTACGTTATTTGATTAATGAGGTGGCACGAAATGATATGGCCCAATATTGCGAATATGAAATGCGGATAAACAGTGGCATTATGGGTAGCTACTTAGAGGCACGCCAATTCTGGGCGCAGTTCCATACGCCCTTTGAAACCCTTTCTTCTATGTTTTGGGACAATTTTTTAAAAGCAAACAATCAAACCCATGGGATTAGAAGCTACAATTATATGGTGGCATTGGTGGTAAATTATTATGAGGATAGGGAGTTTTGAAATCGAAATCGAAATCGAAATCGAAGTTAAGTTCTTAAGAATGTAGAAAAAGAACAGAGAACATAGGCGGGATAAAAACCGATCTCTATTAATAATGCTCTTGTTATCCCTTAATCAATTTCCGCACAACTTCCTTCCCTTCCATAGCCGTGCCTGACGGCAGGCAGGAAATCTTCACAAAGTAAACCCCGTTTTCAAAAGAAGAAATATCCAATGAAACGGTTCCGTTATGGGGAATTACATTTTTTACCAAAACCATTTTTCCTAAGATATCATAAAGTGAAATGGTTGTTTCAGAAACCAGTTGTGAGGATTGAATTGTCACGTTTCCAGAAGTTGGATTTGGAAACATATTTAAATCTTCAAATTCGAAAGAATCTATTGAAATAACGAGGATGCTTATGTTAAAGCTGGATATGGCAATACAATTTCCACTTATACTTTCTACTCTAACATAAATAATTTGATCATCAATGATCTGATACGCGGTGGGGTTGGCAATAGCGTTAATACCGGCCTGAGCATCAGCTTCAAGCTCATAATAAGAAACAAGGTAGTCCAATGGATCCAGACCTTCCAAAACTCTTGCATCGTTTACAGTGAGATCAAAAACTGTGAAATCTCCTCCATGCATTTCAAAAAGGTTATCTGGTGGCGTTGTTGTCTCAACAGAAACCGTAACTGTATCTTCATCGATTATTGAAGCTCCTGTACAACTAGTGTATTCTGCTTTCACAATAAAGGTGGTAATCTCGTCAACACAAACATCGATAGAGGGGCCAGAACCAACTTCAATGCCATTGGCGTACCACGTAACCTCTACATTTGAATCCCCATTGGGAGTAAAGCGCCAAGCCTCATTTTGAGCAGACCAGCTACCAGTGTTCCTTCCAGGAGGAGAATAAGCGAGGGTTGCATCCCCATTTTGTATACCAATCAAGCCACGGCCATTCTGCCAGGTAGAACAAGGAGTTCTATCTTGTACATACACTTCAATTACATTTGTTGTCTCATAAAGAATGGTTTGATAAGTTTGCTCACCCACATCAGTTCCACACGCATATAGACCCAATTTATAATAATTCAGAACCAACATCCTGCAGGGATAATTGCCAATTACTTCATAATTAATAGACCAGTCCTGAAACGAGGTGGTGGGATCAGTATCCTGCAAAACTCCAAAAATACCGAGTACTGCCCGAGCGTCTGTAGCAGATCCCGTGTTACCGGGAATAGTACGATCATTATTAATGCCGATGGAATATCCAGAACCGGTATTTGGTGAATACTTACCGTTTGCAATCTCCCCTGCAATACTAAAAGTTAGTGCTCCATTAGAATTAATTAATGCTTTGTTATAAGTATCACCAAAAAAACAGAAATCAAATCCCAAATCTATAATTGATGACCATTTATCATCTGAAGTAATATTGGTAGAATTCGCTCCTCCCGTAAAAGGAAATGGAGGTGCATAAGGGATCGAGGATACAGCATAGGCCGTAGTTTCACCTGTCTCCAGATAATTGGCCGTTAAGGTTGTACAGGGATCCGAACAATTTACGGCTACATCTTCGCCAGCATAAACATTCGGACAGCCGCCACCTTGAGAATACATCGAAAAAGAAAAAAGGAAGAAAAAAAATCCAATAGGTTTAATATAGTATAACTTGTCCATAATTTTGAAATTTTAATGAAATGAAGGAAAATGCATAATTAGAATTTAAGACTATCAATCGATCCTTATTATTGAGCATTTATCCTTTAATTATTTTCCGTACAACTTCCTTTCTTTCCGAAGCCGTGCCTGACGGCAGGCAGGAAATTTTCACAAAGTAAACCCCGTTTTCAAAAGAAGAAATATCCAATGAAACGGTTCCATTCTGAGGAATTATTCTATCAGATAAGAGCTTTTTTCCCAGAATATCATAAAGTGAAATGCTGGTCTCAGAAACCAGTTGTGAGGAACTTATTGTAATATTCCCAGAACTAGGATTGGGAAAAATACTTAAATTCTCAAATCCCAAGGATTCAACCGAAAGAGTTTCAACACTTATTATAAAAGAAGCAATAGCCACGCAACTTCCGCTTATGTTTTCTATTCTCATGTAGATAGTCTGTGGATTCTCAATATTATAATATGCATCGGGATCTGACATGGGGTACTCTCCCGATACCGCATCATTTTCCGAATCATAATAGGAAACTATATAACCTAATGGATACAGACCTTCCAATACTATTGCATCGTTCACGGTAAGGTCAAAAACTACAATACCGTCTCCATCCTCATCTATCATAACAATATCCATCGGGGGGTTTATGGGCAATACAGGCACAACGTGCAACTCCAATTCAACTATTGAAAATAAATCAGTTTCAGGATCCTGGACCCGTGCAAAAACCACTTGGTTATAAGGAACCTCATTCATATAAGGACTAATCAACGCATTTGTACCGTTTTGAGCATCTATATTATTTATATGATAGGTAAAATTTAAGGATCCATTTCCAAAAGAAATATCCGCATCAGCCAAATGCAGATTAAAATTTGCAAAACCACTATTGTTTACATCGCATTCCAATAATGGATAAGGATTTTCATTAACTACGGGTTGGGCCTGAACAGAAAGACCGAAAAATAGAATTCCTATAAAAAGTAAAAGTTTTTCCATTTTTAATAGCTTTAAGCAATAAACATAGGGAATTAATTTGAAACCTTAAAGAAAAGTTAATAGTTATCCATAAACTTTTGAAAATCCGAAATTAATTTCATCCACCAAGAGATCGGAAATTGAATGTCTATTGCTTTAGGAAACCATTATATAACAACAAAAACTTTGCGATCTCTGTGACCCTGCTGTCCGGCAGCTGGGTAACGAATTTATAAACCTTTGTGTTTTTTTCTCCATCTCATTTATTTTATCTTTTGCTACTTATTATCTTTATTAAAAAAAAATGGAATTAGGTATTGGATTATTTGGAGATTTAACCTTTGATCAAAAAACACAACAATATGAAAAACCAAGTCGGAAGCTAAAAGAAATTATCGAACAGATAAAATTGGCGGACGAGTTGGGTATCGATGTAGTTTCCCTTGGCGAGCACCACAGGGCGGATTATGTTATTTCATCCACCGAAATGGTTTTGTCCGCACTGGCAGGAGTAACCACAAATATTGTATTGGGAAGTGGCGTTACTGTTTTGAGCTCCGCAGATCCGGTAAAAGTGTACCAGGATTACGCCACCCTCGATCTTCTCTCCAATCAGCGCGCGGAAATAATTGCCGGAAGGGGCAGTTTTATCGAATCATTTCCATTGTTCGGATATGATCTAAAAGATTACAACACCCTCTTTCAGGAAAAATTGGAGCTTCTGCTCACCCTCAACAAAAATGAAGTGATCAATTGGAAAGGCAAACATCGTGCGCCTATTGTTAACCAAACTATTTATCCCAGACCTGAAAGGGAAATCCCTATTTGGATTGCCGTGGGCGGCACACAGGAGTCCATACTTCGCGCGGCACGATTGGGACTGCCCATCATTTTTGCTATCATCGGCGGCCGGACAAAGCAGTTTAAACCTCTTATCGATTTCTATAAAGAACAATATGTTAATTTTGGGCACGACATTGATAAAATGCAGGTAGGAATCCACTCCCACACCTTTATCGGAGATTCGCAACAAGATCTTTCGGAAACCTATTTCCCCTATTATTCCGCACAAATGGACCGAATTGGAAGGGATAGAGGGTGGCAACCCTATTCAAAAATGCAATTTGAAGGCGGAATGAGTCCCGAAGGTGCGCTTTTTATGGGAGATGCCAACCAAGTTGCGGAAAAAATGATCGACGCCATTTCCTATTTCGGACTCACCCGCTTTATCGCCCACCTTGACGTAGGAGGACCTCCACATAAAGAAATGATGAAAGCCATTGAACTCTATGGTACTAAAGTGATTCCGGTGGTTCGGGAAGCGATAGGAGAGTGAATTCAGAATCCAGAATTATGGACCCATCACTCATAATTCATAATTTCAATATGCATTGAAAAGTTATCTTTGCACTATGCAAAAATCCATCTCCAGCCCCCATAATCCGCTGATAAAACAAATTTCCCTACTTCAAGAGAAATCGCGGGAACGCAGGAAAACGGGGCTTTTTGTTATTGAAGGCCTGCGTGAAATTTCGCTGGCATTAAAAGGAAATTATTCATTCAAAATCATACTATTCTGCTCCAAAATCATTTCCGAAGTTGAAATATCTGAACTAAGGAAATCTACCAATGCCGAAACCGAGTTCATAGAAATCCCCATTGAAATCTATGAGAAGTTAGCTTATCGAGGTTCTACCGAAGGAATTTTGGCTATTGCATTTGCAAAGGACTTAAGCATTTCAAACCTGCCCCTCGACTCCGCTCGGGGACCTGGCCTTGGCTCTGCTGGGGGACCTGCCCTCGGCTCCGCTCGGCAACCGACAATATTAAATCCGTTGATCTTAATTGCGGAAGCTCCTGAAAAACCCGGAAACATCGGCGCTCTTCTGCGAACCGCAGATGCTGCCAATGTTGATGCAATAATTATCGCCAACCCCAAAACGGATATGTATAATCCAAATATTATCCGAAGCAGTGTTGGCACTTTATTTACCAATCAAGTGGTTACGGGCAATACTTCGGAAATAATTGCCTTCCTGAAGAAAAACAACATCAACATTTACTGCGCCGCCCTGCAAGCATCTGTTTCTTACCATACCATCGACTTTAAAAAACCTTCCGCCATAGTAGTCGGCACTGAAGCCACCGGACTTTCCCAAGAATGGCTCGACAACAGTACCCAAAACATCATCATTCCCATGAGCGGGGAAATAGACAGTATGAACGTTTCCGTAGCCGCAGGCATTCTTATTTTCGAAGCAAAACGACAAAGGGGGTTTTATTAATTAATAATTAGTAATTAATAATTAGCAATTAGTAGTGAATAATGAATAATGCGAAATTAGATGCTGAATACTGGATTCTAGCCTCTAGCTCTATTTTTTAATTATGAAAGAAAATATAATTGCGGTAAAAACCTATCAATTTGCCATCGAGATTGTAAAACTGACTAAGGGATTAATTTCGGAAAAGGAATTCGTACTGTCTAGGCAAATCCTTAAATCCGGCACATCAAAGTATTAATTAATAATGAATAATGAATAATGAATAATTAGGTGGGTAATTTGTAATGAATAACAGGAGTTAATAATTAAATGATTAGAATTTATTAATATTTATTGACTAAGAATTTTACAAATTTGTAAGCTTTAAGATCTAAGATGTAGAGTTTTAGATTCTAGTTTATAGGCTCTAGGTCATTATTGATATCTCCCATTTCACCCCTCTTGCTTTCTTGATTCTTGGCTCTTGGTCCTAAATTAAGATTCTATTTACTAAAGGGTAATCGTGAAAATTTAGATTATCTTTTCATTCTTTTCATAACTATTTCAGGATTTCTACTGGTGTGTAAAACCCCAAAAACTATAATTCGTTTTGCTTTTCTTCTACTAAATAGAAAACCGCGTAAGGAAAACGAGTGACCAAAGACTGTCGCAACTCTTTATATTTTCGTTGATAGTGCTGAGGATTTTCGCATATATAATCAATTTTTTTTCAACTTCTGCCTTAAACTCGCTTGCTAATGCTTCCCTTTTTTCGTGATACCATTTTTTAGCATTTCGTAAATCGTTATATGCAATAGGCAGTAATTTAATTTGATAACCCATTACCAATCGCGCTTTACATCTTCCCAATCCAAAACATCATCGGGATTGTTTTTGTAGTTCTCTAAGCGATTGTCCAATTCTTTTTTATGTTCTGTCGAAATTTCTTGATATTGTTCTTTCTCACGCTTTAGCACACGTTCCAAAGTGTCTATGATGCTTTCTTTATCTATACTAAAAAGTTCTTTTATAAAATTATATTTTCGAGCTTCTAAATCCATCTTTAAGCATTTTGTTTATAACAAATATACATCCATTTGCACATACCTCTTTGTTTAAACTATTAAGACTATTGGTTCATTTCCCAAAATTACAGGCTTAAGAATGAACCAACCAACCTGAAAATACGAATACTAACGAAAACGGTTTCACCCAAAAACTAGGTCGGCCAGCCATTTATTAAAGGACTAATAGGAATTTCAAAAACCACTTAACCTTCCTTCGTCACCTTCTTGGATAATAATTATCAAAATTTGTAGGCCACCCATTGTTGCAAATTTATATTCCTTTTCTACTCCTTTAATTGCGTTAACATTCTATTAAGAAACATGCCTTTATCATCCCTTTATCCCGCCTTTATCATGGCTTTATCATGGCTTTATCCAAACTCAAAGAAAACCGAAATGAAAATTTTAACAAAATGAAAACACTAGAGTTTCACCGTCTGTAAAAACCCATTTTTCAAAACTAAATAACCATTGTTCATCATTATTAACAAACCTCATAATGCCTACTAAGGATTACCTAAAACCTTCTACCCACTACCCACTACCCACTACCGACTAAAGACTATCCACTACCAACTACCGACCACCGTCTAACGACTAACGACCACCAACTACCGACTATCTACTACCGTCTACCTACTACCGACTAAAGACCAACGACTACCAACTACCGACTACCGACCACCGTCTACCGACTAAAGACTAAAGACCAACGCCAAAGACCAACGACCAACGACCAACGACCAACGACTAAAGACTTCCGACTGATTGAAAAAAATAAACCTCCGTCGCACCGCGTCCATATTTCTGATAATCCGCATCATAAAACTTTAGATTGTCATAGCGGCCAAAGAGAAATTCCAGTTCCGAGCGCAGTACGCCTTCCCCTACTCCGTGGATAAACACTACTTTCTGGATGCGTTTGGATATGGCAAATTCCAATTGGCGTTTGGCAGTATCCATTTGGATGTTCAGGATTTCATAATTGGAAAGATGTTTGGATTTGGGCACCAATTGATGAATATGCAGATCCACTTCCATAGTAGGCTGAAAGCGTTCCTTGGGTTTTGTGCGAAGGCTCTTGCCCGGTTTTTTTTGTTGTTTTTCGGAGAGAATGGTATTGAGATCCATCTGTACAAGATCCCGTTTTTTAAGGGAACCGTCGATTACGATGAGTTCATTTTTCCGGAAATCCAGTTCAAAACCATCGCTGGTTTCAATGCTAACGCTATTGCCCTGCACGCGGGTAACAACCCCCGAAATAGCATCATCCAACACCGAAACCTTATCCCCTACCTCCATATTAATTTTCTTTTAATTATCCAAATATTGCATTTTACTATAAACCAACGGATTTACTCTAAAATATTCAAGAAAAATTGCTTATTTTAAACCCAGAATAACTGCATCTTGAATTTTCTTTATAAATTTACAGCGTGTATTAAAAATCCCCCACACATAGATTACCGGCGTTATTTTTAAACCACAAAACTATGAAAAACCTATTACTTTTTTCCGCCTTGGCTTTTACTTCCGGTGCCGCTTGGTGCCAATTGACCGTAAAACCCAATGGTTCAACAGACTCGTTTATCTACGCAGAAAATGAGAATGTTATCTATGTAAAGGGAGCTATCGACTTAACCAGAAATAGTCCCGGAGATACGGAGGCTAGCATCTACCTCCGCAACGGGGCACAACTGATACAAGGAGATCCAAATGCATTAAATTCCGGAAATGGGCAATTGTCCGTCCAGCAGACTTCTCCTGTTACCAATGCCTATGCTTATTATTATTGGTGTTCTCCGGTGGGAAGTCCTACTGATGTAGGATCTAACATAGCATTGGCTCCTGGCAATACAAACTTCGGAATTGAAGCGTTATATGAAGATAAGAATGATCCAACTGGGTTTGGAACAAAGGCCATTAAAAGTGACAATATTGCGGACAAGGAAGGTTATACCCTACCGAAATTAACGATTTCTCGGCGATGGATTACTATAATGGAAGGACCAGGAACAGAAAAATATGCTAGTTATCAAAGGATAAACGCTACCAACGGTGCGCCTGCTGGTAGAGGATTTACGATGAAAGGGGTAAACAAAGGTGTTACGGGAGCTCCAAATCCCATTGGCCCTCTTTTTGGTCACAAACAAACCTACGAATTTCGTGGCAGGCCCAATAATGGCAATTTCACAATTCCTGTCAAGGGACCAGACGTAACTGGCAATACCAATCCTCCAATAGCAGCAGTAGAAGCTGCAAATATGATGTTAACTGGCAATCCATACCCCTCTGCCTTGGATTTAAATAAAGTTTTTTGGGAAACAAACAATGAAAAACTGGATGCCATCTATTTTTATGATGAGGACCGGACTAGAATGTCCCATCTATATTCTCAAAAACCTTTCGGTTATGCGGTTTGGGTCCCTGGACCCCAGGATCTTTCTACCAATGGTGACCCTGTTAATTATCCAGGCTATAGCGTTAAGGCATCTTTTTTTATATGGAATGCAAATGGCGGTCATAATGGCGATTCAACTGGCGACAGTCAACGGCCACTTCCCGCACAGCGCTATGCCCCCATCGGCCAAGGATTTATGTTTGTTGGGAATGCTACAGGAAATGTCACAATTAAAAACACCCATCGTGTTTTTAAACAGGAAGGTCAGTACAGTACATTCTTTCGCGAAGGTGCCGAAACCAGTGATTCTGAAGAAGCCTTTGGAGAAAACGGCAATCGTCCTAATGGACATACCTTAAGTTCCGCATCCGGTGCTATGATCGATAACCGTACGCCACAATTGAGATTGTTGGTTACTTTTGATGACAAATTGAGCAGAGAACTTTTATTGATTTTATCGCCTCAAACTTCGGATGCATATGATCGTGGTTTTGATGCTTTGAGTCCAATGGGAATGAAATCCGAAGTCTATTTCCCTATCGAAACAGATGGTGAAAAATATCCCTATGTAATCCAAGGCACCAATTTTGAACCGACTAAAATGATTCCGCTTACCATCGAGCTATTTCAAGCGGGTAAAGTTGAAGTAAAGGCTATAGAGGAAATTAGAAAACCCTACCAAAAAGCATACTTATACGATCAAGTGGAAGATATCTATAGACCATTGGTTAGCAACCGCGCTGCAGGAACTGGATTTAACCTGCCTGCAGGGTTTTACGAGAACCGGTTTTTTATCGTCTTCCAACAAGAGGAGTCACCAAGACCCAATATTGTACAGGCACAGATGGACATTGAGGCCAAAATGCAAATGGATGTAAAAATGTTCCAAAACAATCCATCCCGCCAATTGGAAATCATGAACCCCGAAGGGTACTCCTTAAAAGCCGCCTACGTATACGATATGAACGGAAAATTGGTAATCACAGACACCAATTTAGGCGACGCGAGCAATTATTCCTTCTACACCGGCAACCTAAGTGATGGCATGTATATGGTAAAATTAATCACCAAAGATGAAATTACCCTAAGCTACAAAGCGATGGTGATTAACAAGTAGATAATCATCCTATAATCACAAAGGCTCCTGAAGTATTTCTTCAGGAGCCTTTTTTATTGATAACATCAGGACTGACTTCTGTCAGGATGAGCCATCCGCACTTCGACTGCGCTCGGTGTGACAAAAGAATTTCCATTTAACTGCCCTCTGTCAGGGTGAGCACAGTCGAACCCATCCTACGTCCTACCGCCTACCTTCTATTTCTCAAACTCCTTCAAGGTCTTGACAATAATCGCCACACAATCCATGAGCTGTTCTTCGTTCATTACCAATGGTGGCGCAAAACGGATAATATTTCCGTGAGTGGGTTTTGCCAGCAATCCGTTATCACGAAGTTTTAGGCATATATTCCAAGCGGTATCGCTTTCGTCTGTATCGTTGATTACAATGGCATTAAGCAATCCTTTTCCTCTAACCAATTTGGCAATGCGGCTGGTTTCAATATACTTATTCAATTCGGATCGGAACAGTTCGCCCAGTTTCTGTGCGTTGTCGGCAAGATTTTCATCGCGCACTACGCTTAAGGCAGCAATGGCCACGGCAGCAGCCACGGGATTTCCTCCAAAAGTGGATCCGTGGTTCCCCGGACGGATTACGCCCATAATATCATCACTTGCCAAAACTGCGGAAATGGGATAGGCACCGCCACTCATCGCTTTCCCCAAAACCAAAAGATCGGGTTTCACGTTTTCATGATCACAGGCCAATAATTTTCCCGTGCGCGCAATGCCGGTCTGTACTTCATCAGCAATAAAAAGCACATTGTACTTTTCGCACAATGCTTTTGCCTTGCTCAAATATCCTTCGGATGGCACATAAACCCCCGCTTCACCCTGAATAGGCTCCACCAAAAAGCCAGCGATATTGCTATTGTTTTTCAATTGCTCCTCAAGCGCTTCAAGATTGTTGTATTCTATTTTGATAAAACCTTCGGTATAGGGACCAAAGTTTTTTCTGGCAACGGGATCATTGCTGAAGGAAATAATGGTAGTAGTCCTTCCGTGGAAGTTATTTTCGCAAACGATAATCTGGGCTTCATTTTCGGAAATACCTTTCTTTTCATAGGCCCATTTTCTGCAAATTTTTAAAGCCGTTTCCACAGCTTCGGCACCAGTGTTCATCGGAAGCAATTTGTCGAAACCAAAAAATTGGCACGCAAATTTTTCGTATTTCCCAAGCATATCGTTATAAAATGCTCTAGAGGTAAGGGCTAAGGTTTTGGATTGTTCGGTAATGGCAGCCACGATTTTTGGATGGCAATGTCCCTGGTTAACTGCAGAATAGGCCGAAAGGAAATCGTAGTACTTCTTGCCCTCCACATCCCAAACATATACGCCTTCGCCTCGGGCCAAAACCACTGGTAGTGGATGGTAGTTGTGGGCACCATATTTGTTTTCCATTTCAATGGCCTGCTCCGAGGCCGTTTGTTCCATAACTGACATAACTTCGTAAATTTTTGATGTAAATAATGGGAATTCAAATCCTTCCTATGGTAGGGAATAATGTATGCGATGGGAATTCCGTTGAGGGCGCAAATTACTAAATTTATCCCATATTTTTTGGAGGATTAACAGGTTTTAAACCTAACTAATATGCTATTTTTGCGGCTATGGCAAGGAAAAACAAACAAGTGGTCCTGGAGAATATCGAAGTAATCGATGCTGGGGCAAAAGGCAAGGCTGTGGCCAAAGCGGAAGATGGAAGGGTGGTATTTATCGATAACGCCATCCCGGGGGATGTAGTTACCGTTCAGACATTTAAAAAGAAAAAAGGTTTTTACGAAGGAAGAGCGATTTCCTTTTCAAAATATTCCGAAAAGCGGGTGCAACCCGTATGTCCGCATTTTGGTGTATGCGGGGGTTGCAAATGGCAGAACCTTGGTTATGAACATCAATTGTTCTATAAGCAAAAAGAGGTGGAGCAGAATTTAAAGCGCATTGGGAAAATTGAACTCCCGCCTATTATTCCTATCCTTGGTTCCAACAAACAATATTTTTATCGCAATAAAATGGAATTTTCCTTTAGCGATAGCAAATGGCTTACCCTTGCACAAATACGCAGTGGTGAAGTGGTTGAGGATAAAGATGCCCTTGGGTTCCATATTCCCGGGATGTGGGACAAAATATTGGATTTAAAAGTCTGTTATCTCCAAGCAGATCCCAGTAACGCTATTCGGGATTTTGTAAAGGCCAAAGCCAAGCAATTAAATCTTACTTTTTTTAATACGCGCCACCAGACAGGATTTTTAAGGACCTTGATGCTCCGGACCTCTTCCACCGGCGAAATAATGGTTCTTATCCAATTCTTTCACGAAGATGAGGAAAACCGAAAGTTGTTGTTGGAAGCAATTGCCCAAAAGTTTCCGCAGATCACTTCCCTTTTATATGTTATAAACAACAAAGCCAACGATACGCTTTATGATCAGGAAGTTCATCTATTCTATGGCCGAGACCATATTTTTGAGGAAATGGAAGGCCTGAAGTTTAAGATAAATGCCAAATCCTTTTACCAAACCAATAGCGAACAGGCGTACGAACTCTATAAAATTACCCGCGATTTCGCTGGTCTTACCGGAAATGAACTGGTATATGATTTTTACACCGGAACAGGTACCATTGCCCAGTTTGTAGCCGGAAAAGCGAAAAAGGTAATCGGCGTGGAAGTAGTTCCCGATGCCATTTCAGCGGCAAAAGAAAATGCACTTTTAAACGGCATCGACAACGTTGAATTTTATGTGGGTGATATGAGAAAGGTTTTCAATGATGAATTTGTCAACACCCACGGCAAACCTGATGTTGTAATCACGGATCCCCCAAGGGATGGGATGCATCCCGATGTGGTTGCACAGCTCTTGCATTTAAACGCACATCGAATAGTGTACGTGAGTTGTAACAGCGCCACGCAGGCACGCGACCTGGCGCTAATGGATGCACATTACAAAGTGATAAAGGTTCAGCCGGTGGATATGTTCCCACAGACCCATCACGTTGAAAATGTTGTACTTTTGGAAAAACGATGATTTAATTATTGAAAAACATAATGCTAAAAAGAACACTGGTTTTTCTGTCCTTAATTTTTCTCTTCCACGGATGTACAAAGGACGATATCTGTCCGGAAAATACCGCTACTACTCCGCAGTTGGTGATAGTATTCCGAAATTTCGCAAACCCGGCGGCATTAAAAAAAGTAGAATACTTGACCGTTGCCACGGATAATGAAGCATCTATTCAACTTATCAACCTGGTTGCTACGGATTCCATTGCGATTCCATTGAATACCGTTTCCGATACTACAAAGTATAAATTTATCAGGAGCCAAATAATAGAAAACGATACCTTGATTAATGTGGACAAGGTAAGTTTTATCTACAGCCGCAAAGAAATCTATGTAAATAGAGCCTGCGGCTTTCGGGACGAATTTGAGAATCTAAGACCGATTTTGGAAGATGAGGGCAGTGAAAATTGGATCATGAATATTACAATCAACAGAGATACCATTCAGGATGAGAGAAAAGCACATCTTACTTTTTTTCATTAGCGTTCTTTTTGGCGTCCTTATCACCACGGCGCAGAATAAAGACGCAAAAGTTGTTGACACTGTGCCCCGGACCGATAAATATGGGCTTCGGGTGGGCGTGGATTTGGCTAAACCTATACGCACTCTTTTTGAAGAAGGCTATTCGGGATTTGAGATAATGGGCGACTTTAGGGTAACCAAGCGCTTTTATGCTGCCCTGGAATTGGGTCACGAAAAAAAGGATTGGATTGAACCTTATGTTTCTTCGCAAACTAATGGAAGCTATGCAAAAATTGGGTTTGACTATAACGCCTATGAAAATTGGCTGGGAATGGAAAACTCCATAAACCTGGGCCTTCGTTATGGATTTTCCCGCTTTAGCGAGGAGTTGCAAAGCTATCGTATTTACACCACCAATCCCGCATTTCCGCCAGAGGTTGTCACAACCCCCGTGGAATATACTGGCCTTTCCGCACATTGGGCCGAATTGATCCTCAGTATTAAAACGGAATTGATCAATAATCTCTACCTCTCGGTAAATCTGCAGTTAAAAAGAAAAATCGCCGAAACCCAACCCGAAAACTTTGCCAACCTTTATATTCCCGGTTTCAACAGAACCTATGATTATAGTGAATTCGGCGTGGGTTATGGATATTCCATTTCGTATCTAATTCCTATTTTCAAGAAAAACCATCCCATATCCACCACGGAGGAGTAATCCACAAATAGGAATTGAATTTTATTTTTATAAAGAAAAGACTGTCGGAGATTAAATAATACTTCTAATGCCCAGACCTAACAGCTCTCCCAGACCTGTTAGGTCCAGATCACCACGGAGGAGAAATCCGCAAGACCTAACAGGTTTTCCTCCTACGCCAACAAGCTTCGGCGGACAAGTTAAAACCTGTTAGGTCTACATCAACAGATCCGTAATCCTTTATTTAACAACCCTATAAGTCAAGTTGCTCAACCAAAACCACTCAATCCGGCTACCGACTACCAACTACCGACTACCGACTAAAGACCAACGACCAACGACCAACGACCAAAGACCATCTACCAACTACCGACTACCGACTAAAGACCATCGACCATCTACCGACTACCGACTACCGACTACCAACTAAAGACCAACGACCAAAGACCAACGACCATCTACCGACTACCAACTACCGACTACCGATTAAAGACCAACGACCATCTACCGACTACCAACTACCCACTACCGACTAAAGACCAACGACCAAAGACCATCTACCGACTACCGACTACCGACTACCAACTAAAGACCAACGACCAAAGACCATCTACCGACTACCGACTACCAACTACCGACTAAAGACCAAAGACCAACGACCAACGACCATCTACCGACTACCGACTACCGACTAAAGACCAACGACCAAAGACCAACGACCAACGACCAACGGAAAGACCACTAATTCTTAGATGCCTTCCTACTTCCTTCATACATTTCATACTTCACCAATTTCGCTTCCAATTTTCCGTTGAAAAGTTTAATCTTTCTTGAAGGCCGTAATCCCACAAATTTTAGCGCTTCCATATTGGAAGTAATCATCCAAGCCTGGGTACCTGGATAATTACGCTTTAAAGTATTTCCGATGGAACTGTAAAATTTCTCTACATCATTTATGGAAATCCGTTCATCGTAAGGTGGATTGAAAACTATAAACAAAGGTTTTTCCGTTTCTTTTTCGCTTTCAAAAAAATCCTGTTCCTTCACTTCGATAAAATCCTGAAGATTGGCGTTTTTTATGTTCAAGCGCGTCTTTTTAAGCGTTGCTGGGTCGATGTCATAGCCGTAAATCTTATTCGGAAAATCCCGTATTTTTTTAAGAGCGGCCGCTTCTATGGTTTCATAAAGATCCACATCAAAATCGGGCCAAGTTTCAAATCCGAATTCCTCCCTGTTCAAATTGGGTGGAATATTGCAGGCAATAAGAGCGGCTTCGGTCAAAAATGTTCCTCCTCCGCACATGGGATCCAGAAAATCACATTGGCCCTGCCACCCGGCGAGCATAAGGATACCCGCTGCCAAAACCTCATTGATTGGCGCAAGTGTGCTTTCGGTTTTATAACCTCTTTTATGAAGGGATTCCCCAGAGCTATCCAAGGAAACGGTGCAAATATTCCTATCGATATGGATATTGATCCTTAAGGTAGGGTGATCCAGATCCACATTGGGCCTTTCCCCTTCCTTGTCCCTAAATCTATCTACAATGGCATCCTTGGTTTTTAGGGCGATGTATTGGGAATGGGTAAATACGTCCGAAAAAACCGTGGCATTTACCGCTAAAGTGCCTTTCACATCCATATAGTTTTCCCAGGGCATTTCGTAAATCTTTTTATAAAGATCGTCCTCGGTAAAAATATTAAAGGCATTTATGGGCTTCAGGATTTTAATGGCAGTTCTACAACAAAGGTTTGCCTTGTACATAAAGCCCAAATCTCCTTCAAAAGAAACATTCCGGATTCCAATTTCAATTTCGGAGGCACCCAATTGACGTAGTTCCTGGGCCAAAAGTTCTTCAAGCCCATAAAGGGTTTTGGCCACCATTTTAAAATTCTTTACCATGCGAAATATCAAGATTAAGACGCAAAAATACAGTATTTTTGCAGGGCGAACAGATAACTATGCAAAAAGAAACGGAAGCTTGGTATGCTTCATGGTTCAACACACCTTACTATCATTTGCTCTATAAGGATAGAGACCATCGGGAAGCGGCGCTCTTTATGAATTCCCTCACCGGACATCTTAACCTTAAGGAAAATGACACTATCCTCGACCTTGCTTGTGGCCGAGGCCGTCATGCCAAATATCTTTCCAGAAAAGGTTTCGATGTTACCGGAGTAGATCTCTCCGAAGAGAGCATTGAATATGCCAAACAATTCGAAAATCCCAACCTCCATTTCGAAGTGCACGATATGTGCCAACCCTATCCACAAAAATTTGACGCGGTTTTCAATCTCTTTACCAGTTACGGGTATTTTGAACACGATATCGATAACCTGCGGACCATCAAAGCCATTAAAGCTGAACTGAAACCCAACGGCTACGGGGTTATCGATTTTTTAAATGCAAAATTGACCATTGAAAATCTGGTTCCTGCCGAGAAAAAGCAGGTAGATGACATTTTATTTGATATTGAAAAGTATGTAAAGGATGGTTTTATATTCAAGAACATCCGCTTTCAGGACCAAGGAGAAGATTTTTTCTATACCGAGCGAGTGAAAGCCTTGACCTTGGCCGACTTTAAAGCTATTTTTAAGGAAGCAAATGTAGAATTGATCGATGTTTTTGGAGACTACCACCTAAACGGATTTGACGAAAACACTTCCGAGAGATTGATACTAATTTTTGGTCGATGAGTTATCTATTACTGTTTTTATCCGTGGTCACGGGATACATTGTGGCCCTCATTCTCAGAAAAAAGGATTTAAGAAATATGGAGGTGGTTATGGCCTTCAGTGGGGCTTTTCTCCTTGCCATTACCGTTTTCGAGCTGTTGCCCCAAGTATTTTCAACGCCTTCAAGAGCTATTGGGGTTTTTATAATGGCAGGAATTCTCTTGCAGATTTTCCTCGAATTCTTTTCAAAGGGAGCCGAGCATGGGCATGTGCACCTTCATTCGGAAAACAAGCACTTTCCCTGGGTGTTGTTTATTAGCCTCAGCATCCATGCTTTTATGGAGGGATTTCCAATTTCGGAGGACAATAATTTACTGCTGGCAATCATCATCCACAAAATTCCCGTCGCCATAATCCTGTCCTTCTTTTTTATTACCGCAGGTTACAAACGATCCACAACTCTCTTTTTTCTGTTTTTCTTCGGACTGATGACTCCAATTGGAAATTTTATATCCAACCATTACCAGATTGTACACCAATACGAAACGCAAATTAACGCTATTGTTATAGGTATCTTCCTGCACGTTTCCACTACCATCCTCTTTGAAAGCTCCAAGAACCACAAATTCAATCCTGCAAAAATGGCCGCAGTAATCGTCGCCGTCATCCTGGCCTATTTCATTTAACAAAATCCTGCTCCACTCCTTCCATTTTTCAAGGCAAGAGCCTGTACCGAATTTACTTCGGTATGCCGAAGGCGGAGGGGTTATTTTCAAACTCCAATGCACTTCGAACCATCCTCAAATCGCTATAGGTAAATTTCTCATCGATCTTACTTTTCAAATCGCCAAATCCGTCGTGGGGCACAGTTTCCATAAGGTTTCTTAGCTCCCTATATTTTGCTTCGGGCATTAACTCCGTAATCTTAATTTTTCCTAAAGCCAGAAATGAAGATAAATGTCCCTCTATGGTACTAACAGCAAAATTGCGCTCTTTCGCAATTTCATGAATCGCCATTCCCCCCTTAAATAATTCGTAGGAGATTTGTTGTGTGCCGCTCTTTTTAGGTTGAACCTTGATAGGATCAGAAGGCCGAATTCCATTCTTTTTACAGTAATCCTCAATTACTTCAAGGATTGACGCCCCATATTTTCCCAGTCGGACCTTTCCTATATCGGGTATCATTTTTAATTGTGCTGCACTCGTGGGCAGAACAACACACATCTCAACCAGTGCTTTTTGGGTAAAAACCTGATACGGAGCAATGTTTTCTTTCTCAGCCAGAACTCTTCTAAGCCTAAAAAGTTTTTTATATAAATCCGTATGCTCGGTGGAAACAACTAAATTTTCTTTGATATCTTTAGGTCTATCCTCCTTTTGCAATAATGCTTTTGCACGGAGATCCAGATACTTTAAGGTTTTAAAACCATCTTTTAAACCATGGAAACAGTAAAGTTTAATTGTTAATAGATCTTCGAGAATGGCGAGCTGTTTGGCGATGTCTTTTTTTATCTCCTTATTGTCCGTGGCAAAACTGAGTTCCTTTAGCGGCGTTTGGATAAATTCCGACGTATATTTTTCAAAATAAGCTACCGCTTTTCTAAAACGTTCCTGCGCCACAGTATTATACTCTGGAGCTGTGGCTTCACATATTTTTAAAAGTTGTATTTTGAATGCCGTATTGATTTTTAAAAGTTCCGTTACTCCTTTTTCCTTTATTATACTTAATTGACCAAGCACATTCCCGCCAATACTTCCGCTATTTTTATGATAACTATCGATAATTCGATTTATAGGATTTAAAAAAGAATAAAAATTGAAGATATCATCTATCAAATTCAGTTGATACGCCTTTTGTGATGTTTTTAAAACAGAAGAATCCGGTTGATTTTCTTCTGCGCCTTTGCTAAAGGAAGCGACCTCTGGGTTATTAATAATATTTTTTTCACTAAGAGGTCCGGTCAAAACAATACCTTCTAAGGTCTTACATCTGCTCAAGGCCACATAGGTTTGTCCGTGGGCAAAAGCCTCCTGGGCATCGATAATTACCTTTTCAAAAGTAAGGCCCTGACTTTTATGAATGGTAATTGCCCAGGCCAGACGCAATGGCATTTGGGTAAAAGAACCTATTTCATCTTCCACAATCTCCTTAGTATCATTCTTGATAGTATATTGAATGTTTTTCCAGGTTTCGGGAGTGGTGACAATATCAAAAGCTTCGTTGGGGCAGCGCACCTTCACTTCCTCTTTGTCCAAATAAACAACAGTTCCTATCTTTCCATTAAAATACCTTTTTTCAGGGGAGCTGTCATTCTTGACAAACATAACCTGTGAACCCACTTTAAGCTCCAGTTCCAAATGAGTGGGATAAGTGTATTCGGGAAATTTGCCCTCAATTTCTGCTTCGTAATTAAAACTTTTGGTCCTAAGCTTCCCTATTTCGGCCGAATTTATTTTATCCGCCCGATTGTTATGCGTGGTAAGCGTAATATACCCATCGCCATCTTTTCGGGAAAAACTAGAAATAAAACGTTTATTTAAGGTTTCCCAGGAATCGGGATTTAAGGCATTATTTCTAATTTCATTTAATATTTTGATAAATGCTTCACTTTCCTGTCTGTATATATGTTTTAGTTCAATACTCAGCGCGTCGCATTTTTGGAATGCCCTGCTCCCAAAAAAGAATACCGTGTCGTAATGTGGTCTTAAGAGTTGCCATTCCTCATCCTTGATTACCGGGGAAAGTTGTTGTAAATCGCCAATCATCAAAAGCTGCGCCCCACCAAAAGGTTTATTTCTATCCCTATATCTGCGTAAAACCTGATCAATACCATCCAACAGATCGGCACGCACCATACTTACTTCATCAATAATCAACAGATCCAAGGATTTAATGATATCAATTTTCCTCTTACTGAATTTATTTGAAAATGAATTGCTCTGTGCTTTTACTGTATCGGGTAAGATGGGCCCAAAAGGCAATTGAAAAAAAGAGTGGATGGTCACGCCTCCCGCATTGATCGCTGCAACCCCCGTAGGAGCAACAACCGCCAATCTTTTTAAGGACTCGTTCTTTAATTTATGCAGAAACGTGGTTTTACCCGTGCCCGCTTTTCCGGTAAGGAAAATATTCCTGTCAGTATAATTGACAAAGTCCCAAGCCAAATCTAGTTCCGGATTTTCCATGTCGCGGATTTTAAGAAGTATATTCACAAATCCCCAAAATACAATTTTTTTGAATTAATGGTCGCAAAGAATAACTCCAGCACTCATTTTCAGAAAAAAATGTAATTTTTAAATTAAATTTTGAAAGCATATCTCTTCAATTCCTTCCAACTGAACTAAACCAATCCAAAAAAATGATTGCGATCCCCAATAGTATTTCAAACCCCATAATGTAGTCAAAGTATCGTCCGGCAGATCCCACCTTAATCCTTGAATACAATCTTCCCAGACCAGAAAAAATCACAACAACTCCTATAAAGTAAATTAGATATATTTCTTGTTCCAAATGGAAAACAACCCAAAGCACAAGAAATCCCAAACTAAAATAGATTCCACTTAAAAACCTTACCAGATTGTCCAAAATACGTTGCGGCTCCATATTTTTTGGCAAAAAATAATTGGCGCCCTTTATAAGAAGGTTCATTCCACCCAAAAGGCAAATTATAGCAACGATACCGAGTAAAATCTTTAAGGCTAATTCCATATTATTTATTTTATCGCAGGTGAATTGTATAATGCTCCCTCAGACCTTAGTGACCTTGATAACAGTTAAGGGAGGAAAAGTATCAAACCTGTAAGTTCCATTCTTTTCAACTTGCATCCCAAGACTTCTGAATTTTCTGGAGTATTCTTTAATCTTTATAAAATCTGAAATTATGACTATCCCTCCTGGTTTTAGGATCCTGTTGATTTCAGCACAGGCCGCTTCTCTATCCGCCGCTTTAGGAATATTGTGCAAACATAGATTTGAAACGATTACATCGAAATAGTCATTGTCAAAATCGGTTTTGCGAATATCCATCCTAAGAATTTCCACTTTCTTTTTTACATTTTCAAGTTGCGCATTTAGCTTCGCCCTTTCCATTGGTTGTTGGAAAGATCCTTTGGATCAAATATATCTATACCGATTGCTTTGCCTGTAGTAAATCTTTTGGCAGCTCCAACCATCAACAACCCCAAACCTGTACCAACATCCAAAACTTTCTCATTTCCCGTCCATTTTACTAGATCAAGAATACGATCCCGTTGACGGAATTTTCCAAATTTGGAATACAGAATCATTAAAATCCCCACTACTATAAGTGAAATCCCAAGCCAAACAAACCCTGCAATAACGATTTCAAGCTCCCCGATTTTTATAACTGGGAACGCAATACTTATTAGTATTACAAGAACTCCTATAATGAAAAGTCTTGCAATAACATGTGGAGCGTCTATGCCATAATTTATTTTTGCCATGGGAATAACCTAACAATTGCTGCCGCTTGTGTTTCAAGCGGTTCATTATCCGATGTTTTAATCCTAATAATTTCTACATTAGATTGTTTAGACTTCCAAAGTCGCATTGGGGCATAAAGAAGAAATTCCCCGTTTATGGATACTACTCAAAACTGATTCCCATAAAGTTAAGAAAAAATGAATTAAAGATAAATCTTAACTTTTGTTCTTTTTTGAAATGTATATTTTGAAATATAGCAAGGGATTTATTTAGAAATCTGAAAAGCTATTTTAGACCAAATTGTAAAATTATTTTTTGACGATTCCAGGTCAGATTATCTCCATAGATACCTCACGGATGTCCCACGGATGTCCCACGGATAGTTCATTAAAACGTCATAAATAGACATTCAATGAAAGTGGAGGAAATGGCAAGAGAAAAATATAGCAAAGACAGGTAGAAATATTCCACGGATGTCCCACAGATGTCCCACGGATGTCCCACGGATAGTTCATTAAAATAGTATAAATAGATATCGATTGAAAGTGGACAAAGTGTCACGGAAATAAAAAACCATTTAAGGTATTCTCAATAATCATATCGGCCGATTTAGAAACTAAAAATTCTGGATCCCGACTATATACTACCCCCTGCCACCACCCTGTGGGAGAGCATTTGGGTATGTGCTTAAACCTCTGCGCCGCGGCGTAAAAGAGGCTGTCTAAAAAGGGCAGCCTTTTTTCATGGTAAATCGGCATAGATTTCGTATCTTCATGCTATGAAAGCAAGCCCTGTTTGGAAGACCAACAGCCAGAACCAATTGAGTCTTCTTCCTCC